>Ga0222426_100193_pt1 | contig 70379 bp, 51 predicted proteins | sample 2B50Ametagenome_FD_180087 | JGI IMG/M metagenome (GOLD analysis project Ga0222426, IMG submission 180087) | Enriched microbial communities from leaf-cutter ant dump, University of Wisconsin, Madison, United States - 2B50A (version 2) | ecosystem: Environmental > Terrestrial > Nest > Insects nest...
TATTATACCTGGTATCTACACTGTAACGGTAAGCCGGGAGGTGACCGAAGAGGAAAGCATCAGCATCAGCGGACGCCTGGGCAAAGCATTTTTGAATGCCTCCATCCCCTCCCTGCGTATTCAGGAATCCGGAAAGACAGACATTCAGCTGAGCGGCGGTGCCATCGGTGGATTTGTCATCAAGGAATTTTACTATACCGGTAGCCGCACCCCGAATAATTCTTCTTATTTATACGATGGTTTTGTGGAAATCTACAACAACTCGACCGACACCCTATACGCCGGCGGAATCTCCTTCGGAGCGACAAAAGCGGGTTCAACGGTGGCCACCAAATTTATCGACGACCAGCAAAACGTATACCTTGCCTCCCTCTGGACCATTCCGGGTACCGCAGGTGTAGATCATCCTGTAGCGCCGGGCAAATCCATTGTCATTGCTGTCGACGGCATTAATCATAAGACAGATCCAAAAGGCAATCCCAATGCACCCACAGATTTAGGGGCGGGAATAGCCGATTTTGAGACCTATTTTAATCCGCCCGGAAATTCCAATGATACCGACTCGCCAGACGTACCCAACGTAACGCTGATCTATAGCTCATCGCTGACCGTTTTTGATTGGCTACCTGGCGTCAACGGCTCTGGACTCGTTATCCTTTCGCCCGACGACTATGCCAGCTACGAAACTGTCACCGAACCCGGAGCGACTGCTTCAACACGTTATGTAAAAGTTGCCACAGACAAAGTTATCGACGGCGTGGATTGCGTTGCCAACAGCACCATTACACTGGACAAAAAGCGTTTACCGCTCACCATTGATGCTGGAGTAGCCTTTGTTGGCGGCGGAGCCGGCACCGGAAAATCGGTTATCCGGAAAGTAAGGGAAGAAATCAATGGCATCAAAGTATTGATGGACACCAACAATTCCTCCGGCGACTTTACGATAAACGATACCCCGAGTCCCAAAAGTTATTCTAAATAAGCAGGCGCATCATGAACATAAAATATATTTTTTCCCTGGCATTTACAGCCTCTTTCATGCAGCTGCAAGCACAGGAAAATCCGAATATCAGCTACTCCAAAGAAAAGGAAAGCCTGTTAAAACTCAAAAGCAGCGCTTTACTGGGGGAGCTTGACCTACCGGCTGTGGGAAACACCACCTTAGGCTACTTCTATGAAGGCGGAGATTTTAGACATCCATTTACAGGCAAATCGAAACAGGGACTCAATTTTTCGACAGAGAAATTTCAGCGTTCCGGCGACTGGACGCTCTATGGTCGCTTTGACTTTACCACATTGAAAGAGAAGGAGCTGGCCTATGCATCCCTTGTGAATCCATTTACTGACAATCCCTATCAGCTAGTCGACTCACTAAAGGGCGACTGGAATAAACAGTTTTATACAATGGGTCTCAAAGTAGCGAGCCCCAGCTTTGCTGGTGGCCGCATGCGTGCCGGCCTCGACCTCTCCTATCAGGCCGCTACAGGAGCGCGACAAATGGACCCACGTTCTCTCGATACGGAAAATAAAATCCAGCTAGCACCAAATATTTCCTACAAAATCAGCAAGCGGCATCAGCTTGGGATTGCAGCCATTTATAATTATCAGAAAAATGATCTTAATCTGGTACGTGCCAACGGAAGTCAACAATACAACGTATATAAACTTCTGGGCTTAGCCGAATACCTCGGGGCATCACCTTTCATTATGACGGCAGATATGGACCGCAGCTATCTTGCGCATGCGTATGGCAGCGAACTCAGCTTTCGTTATACCGCCGATCAGTTCAGCTGGCTGCTGTCCGGAAGCTACCTTCGTCATGAGGAAAAGGCTACCGATGGCAGCACTTATCCGATGAAGGCTGGCAAACATCAATACGATCAGTACACCGTATTATCGGCCATTGATCTAAAACGTGGCGATTACAATCATCATTTCGATTTAAACCTGCTGTATTGTGATATTTCCAATACCGAATACCAGCAATTGCAGCGCACGGACGACCGCAGTTATGAAACTATTTTTGAAGGCAGCTTGAATACGGCACTACGCAGCCAGGCTTCTTTGGGGTATATATTGGCCAAAGAAACCAGCGCCTACCGCTCCGACTGGTTTGCCAAGGCCACCGTAAGCTATTCCGGCTGGGACAATCGCTATGCCCTACCGCAGGGAAAAGAAATCGTCGACCGCATGGATATTGGCATCCGCTTTAACAAAGCCCTGTCGCGCTGGGTCTTTGACGCGGCATCCAACTACAATTTTGGCGTAAAAAACGAATGGAGTTATACAGACAAAAACTATTCGAGCAATTTTGTTGCAAACAGCATTGCCCTGCCTACCTACCAATATTTAACACGCGATCGGGTAGTCAATGCCCTGAGCATACAATACCGGCTTGCCCACTTCGGAAAGAAAAGCAATCAACTTTATCTGAAGGGATCGGGCAGCCTGGAAACAGCGTTGTCTACAGCTAATGGAAATGGTGACAACGGAAAATCCCGTTACTCGGCTAGCTTATCCCTAGGCCTACTGACGTTCTAATGGAGATCTTCAGCAAGATTACCTAAAAAAACCTTCTGATTGCGGAGCCCAAGTCTAGTGCTCCGCAATTTTAATGCATTCACCTAGACGATTGAAGAACTTAAATTATTTGAAGCGGTCAATTGAAGGAATTAAATTATTTAGGGCAGTCAATTGAATAAAAAACATACTTATGTCAAAAACACCACCATCTATCTTAAAAAATCCTTCAATTTTCAACAAAAATTAGTAATATCGCCTAATAAATTATTTAACACGGACCTCGTGTTGTTTTTATCAAGATAATCAGTTGAATTTCAAAAAAAAGCAGCAATCTTCATAAAAATCCATCTACAGAGAATACACGATTTGGATATCAACATAATTAAACGATATGCTGGCCAGATAAAGAAAGAAAAACAACATCATTATAAAATAATCCTGAGTATACAATACAATCAATTAAATTCCTTACGGAATCCTGCAATTAATATGGGAAAAATCACAAATATGACCTTAGCGGAATGGATATCCATGCGGATCTTAGAAATCCTTGACAACACTTCAATGACATTAGCCGGCTTGGCTAATTTTAGCGAGATATCAGAAAGCCGACTTCAGAGCTACTTCCACAAAAATTCAACGATTTCTGTGGAAGCTGTAGCAAAGCTCTGTGATTCACTGTCAATTCCGATGGCCCATTTTTTTGATGAATCAATGCCATTACGGATAGCTACGGGTACCCACAGTAATTTCGGCCGATTTAGGACTAAATTCTTTCCCTTAGGCAAAAAGTTCTTTACAGACGAGGTCACGGATAAAAATCAACTCCAAACGACGCAAAAACTGGATCATCGTCATCAGCGGGAATCCGTCATGCATCTGATTTTCGACTCGGATTATTTTCAGGATCCCCGCACCATTGAACAGGTTATTGCTGCTGCGGAAAAAGCCTATCAGATTACTTTTAAGGCTGAACGCATTACTTCACTACTCCGTAAATATGTGGCAGACGGTTATCTGGAGCGGAAAGTCCTACCCCGTGGCTTTAGCCGTTCACGGCAGTATACCTACTGCAGAACTTCAAAAAAACGACAGATTGCCGCGAAAGAGGAAATCGCTGTAATCGAACGAACGAACATTTTGAACAGATAATTTTAAGCCGGCCCACTATTCAGGGCCGAAGAAATTTGCCAATCCCAGGTTAGGGACCTTCGGTCGCTGATAGAAAAGATGCCTTGAAACCTCTTATGGCCAAAAGATTAAGAACAACCCCTTCGTCACGTCGTAATGTCCGGATGGTAATGGTGCATAGTTTATCCTGAAGATCTGCCGAAATGTATTTCAGATCAGCGATATGCCGACTAAGGTAATTAATCAGTTCAGTACGTTTGGTGAGCACCTGAGCCGAAACAGAAAAGGTCAGTAAGTAATATTTCATATTCCGTATAAGTTTTTTAATAATTGCGCATTCCGAAATTAAAGCCAGATTTTTCATGTCATCAGCCCTATGTTCGCTAAACTGTCGTAAATATAAAAACTTCTGACCATTATATAACAATAGTCAGAAGTTAAAAAATGTTATTATCTCCATTAATGTACACCCTGCAGTACCATACCGCTTAGTGAATGGGTATCTCCATCGAAGTAAATCACCTTTCCAATCCTTTAGCTGGTTGGATTTTACGCATATTAAATTTACATTTGACACACCCCAGACTTCAGTAAATTTGGAATTGATATCAACAGCCTTGAGCAGGTATGTTTTAGCCCTTGGGCTCTCCTCATTTTCATAAGCTTCGCCCAGTGCAAACGGAATATTGGCATTATTGGAATGGGTTTTCATCCATTTATCATAAGTAATAAATGTTATCATAAGTAAAGTAATACATGGCCTACTACAACATCTGACGATTTCACAAAAATTTAACCGCATAAAAAAACAGTATAAATAAACTTTGTTTAGTATTACAAAACTTACGTATATTTATATTCAATGAAAAAGTCAGCAACCTATCACTTGATTAGTGGCAGCAGCCCACTTAACCGCGTCAATCATTATGCGATGATACGCATGAAAATCCTATTGATCTTATTATTTCTAGCTGTATGCAGCGCTGTAAATGCACAGCGTATTGTTATCATCGGACTGGACGGTTTTAGTTCCGAAGGCTTTGGGGCCTCAAAACACCCTAATATCGACAAGTTGTTTGAAAAAGGACTACTGACACTATCCAGCAGACCCGTCCTTCCATCCGTCACGCTCCCCAACTGGACGAGCCATCTAACCGGACAGGGCCCCGAAGAACACGGCATCACGGCCAATAACTGAACGCTGGACAACCATCCCTTGCAAGCTTTGGAAGTGGATCAAGAGGGTTATTCGCCATCCATATTCAAACTATTGAAGGAGCAGAAACCAAATATAAAAACGGCTTTCTATTATAATTGGGCTGAGCTTATCAATCCCATCAACAAAAAATACCTGGATGAAGTCTCCTTTGAGCAGGATGATAAATATGAGACCAACTATGCAAAAGCCTTAAAATTTATCGGTGATAATAAAAACAATCCGATGTTGTTGTTTCTATACAGTGTGCATACCGATCATGCCGGCCACGACCACGGCTGGATGTCGCCAGAATATATAGCGTCCATCGAAGAAGCAGATGTCGCCATCGGGAATTTTATACAGACTTTGAAAGCACAAAATCTCTATGAGGACTGCTATTTCCTACTATTGACCGACCATGGTGGCATCAAAAAGGGGCACGGTGGCACAAGCATGAACGAAATGCAGATCCCTTTTGGCATTACGGGCAAAAAAATCAAAAACCTAGGCCGCACCAACGCCTTCTTCAATAGCAATAGAAATACCTCGTGGATCTTGGCCCGCCTATTTGGATTAAAGAATCTACCAAAATCCTGGTCGGGAACTGCTCCTACCGAGATCTTCAAATAAAGGTGTGAGCACTATCTTTTCGGAACGAAATCTGCTAAAAAAGATTATTAATTTAAAAAAGCTCATCCTCAGATCTGACGATGAGCTTTTTTTTAGAACTTCAACTCATAACTTTTCCCCACTTGTGTACGGAGGGTTTTCACTTGATCTTTATACTTGACTTTGCAGGTACCTCCTTTACGGGAAAGAAGCTTTACCTTTTTTAATTGCCCCTTTTCCCAAGCATAGTCAAGGACAAAATTACCACGTGCAACAAAACCTTTGACCGCTCCGGTCTGCCATTCCTTAGGGAGCGCAGGCAACAGTTCAATATAACCCTGATGACTTTGGAGCAACATCTCTGAGATGCCCGCGCCACCACCAAAATTTCCGTCAATTTGGAAAGGTGGATGTGCCCCAAATAAATTGGCGTACACACCACCACCGCCATATTTAATAGCGGCATCTTGTCCCACAAAACGCATTAACTTTTTAACGGCATCGTATGCACGTTCGCCATTTTGCATCCTGGCCCACAAATTTATTCTCCATGTTATTGCCCAACCCGTTCCTTCATTTGTCCTTAATTGAAGCGATTTTCGCACCGCATCGGCCAACTGAGGAGTCTCGGCCGTTGTAATCGTATAACCTGGATAAGCCGCAAACAGATGAGACAAATGCCTATGGTGAGGTTCGTTGTCAGCCCAATCGTGGTACCATTCCTGCAAATTTCCCGCCTTACCGATCCGATAAGGATACATTCTTACTAAAGCTTTCTTCACTTGAGTTTGTATTTCTTTATCGATATTGAGGGCGGCAGCAGATTTTAAATAATCAACAAATAGTTCCCTTATCATCGCAAGATCAGCCGTGCTGCCGTACAAGGTCTGACCAACATATCCTTTGTCGGTGATATACACATTCTCCGGGGAGGTCGATGGTGCAGTTACCAAATAACCTTTTTTATCCGCCGTCAAAAAGTCGAGGCAAAACTGTACTGCGCCTTTCATTAAAGGATAAGCCTGATCGCGCAGGAAAGCCTCGTCTTTGGTAAAGGCATAGTGCTCCCATAGATGTGTGCTCAACCAGACGCCGCCCATTGGCCAGTTGGCCCAACATGGATCGCCTTCACCGCTATCCCCCACGGGATTGGTCATTGCCCACATATTGCTATTGTGATGACATACCCAGCCGCTGGCATTATAGAAGTTTTGGGCAGTAATATGGCCCGGTTTTGCCAATCGGGCGATAAAATCAAATAATGGTCGGTGCATTTCAGGTAGATCTGCGGTCTCTACTCCCCAATAGTTCATTTCGGCATTGATGTTCGTTGTATAGTTGCTGCTCCAAGGCGGACGTACCGATTCATTCCAGATTCCCTGCAAATTGGCAGGGAGACCTCCCTCCCGCGAAGAGCTGATCAATAAATAGCGACTAAACTGATAAAAAAGAGCGATCAAACTATTGTCCGTATGGCCGGCTGCAAAGCGATTAAGCCTGTCTACTGTCGAAAGCTTTTCGTTTTCACTATCGCCTAATGCTAAGGACACCCGATTAAAATATTTCCGAAAGTCAGCATAATGCGTGTTTTTTAAACTTTGATAATCGGTATTGGTGATTTTTGCAAGATAGCCAGCCGCCAAGCTATCCTCGGATTTACCTTCTTTGCCCGGATTTTTATCAATGCCATTGTAGCTGGTCGCCATAGACAAAGCCAGCACAACTTCTGTTGCACCGCTCACACTCAGGGTCGAATCTAGCAGTTTTTGCCTGCCATCCGTTTTCAGCACCTTGAGCATGGATACAAAGCGCATCGCATTTGCAGTATCATTGACAACAGCATTCGCGATATTACCCCTATAATTTGGTTCGGTATGCACTGGTGCCCAACCTTTCATTTGGAGCATCCCTTGTTTTACTGAACTTCTGGAAAGCAATTTGCTATCAAAATGACAGGAGAAATTTAGTTTATCTTTTCCTTGCGCAGTTAAACGAAAGATAATTACTTGCTGCGGATGTGACACAAATGTTTCCCTGGTATACCTAGTCTCCCCAATGCGGTAGCTCACCTTTGAAATCGCCTGCTGAATATCCAGCTCCCGACAATAATCGCTCATATTGCCCTTGTTGTCAAAGTCGAAAAAAAGGTTACCCAGTGGCATAAAGGCCTCCGAGTAAGGCCCCTGCATAAAATGTGCTAGGGAATCCGCCTTTTTATAGTCTTCGTCAAATAATGCTTCCCGGATGGGCTTCAAATAGTGTTTTGCATCTGGATTGACCTTTGCGGCGTCAATAGGGCCACCTGACCATAAGGTAGCTTCATTTAAAGATATACGTTCCTTGTCAACTCCACCGTAAACCATTGCTCCCAGGCGGCCATTTCCAAGAGGCAAAGCTTCTTCAAACTGTGTTGCTGGTTTCGTATACCATAATTTTAGGGCATTGTTCTCCTGTGCAGTAGCAACAGTGTAAACACTTACCAAAAGCGCAATAAAAAAAACTCTCATCATTCATTTAGTTATTCTATAAATACCTGATTAAAAATCAATATCTTCTTAGTTCAGGTCTGATATTTCAAATTTGATATCCGATTTAATAGCTACTTTTCCCATTTCTTTTAGTTGTATTACGGGCTCCTCGTCATGAAATTCATTTCCAATGATTTGCACGCCCGTACAGGCTATAAAATTGAATGCCGCTAGGCCTTTGCTCTTTGCTGCCGCATCCGATTTATAGATTTTATTATGGACAAAAAACAAACCTTTGGTACTTTTCGCCGACAGCACCGGGGAATCAATCTGTTTGAAACTATTATTTTCGATTCGGATGTTTTGGTGTACATAATAGTTTTTCACGCGTTCGCTGTTTTCTGGATTGATCTTAATCGCATAACTCTCTGGCGCACTGTTAAAACCACAAGCTATAAATTGGTTGTTTCTGATGGTGACATCGCTCACAGGGCCAGACTCATACCAGCCCATGGCGTCATTCTCAATGAGAATAGCATGCATACCCGTTCGGTAATAGACGTTGTTTTCGATCAAGACTTTCCGTCGCGTTGTCACTAAGGTCCCCCTTGAAATGGTGCGTTCAAACCTTGAATTTGTTAAGGTAAGCGCCGGTGTCCAGGTGATGTTCTCCAGGGCATCGTCCAGTTGGAGCTGGCTGGGTATAGGTTTTTCCAATTCGACAATAAGCTCACGCTCGCTGACCAACCGGGCCGATTTCACAACCCCTTGCCCATAGATCTGTAACGCTTTGGCATGGAGATAAGCAATGGTGTCGCCTTTGCTGAAGGCCATAAAACCGTAACTCTGATGATGCATAAACCTTAATTTCAACTGCGTTGGTGAGATAATCTCTTTCACTTTCAGATGTGTTCCATGCACATTGATGGGATCGTCATGCATCCCGCTAAAGCGACAGTTGTTAATGGTAATCTGCCCTCGACAGCCCGAAAAGTGCATACCATCGGCCGATGAAGCGATCACCCGACCGCCCCCTTTGGCCGGCTCAACATAAACACGGTCATAGTTTAAATTTTCGCAAAACTGGGATACAATGCCCAATCCATGCATGCTGTTCATATGTACATTCTGCAGACTGATATTCTTGCTTCGATTTTGAAACACACCAACATAATCCCGGATAGCATCCCGAAGCGTAAGAACATCGCCTGTATCGGCCTTAAATTTGGAGAAATCACCTGAAAATTTTAAGCCATAAGCCCCTTCTTTTTCGGCCTTGCTCGCTTGAAAAGGAGCCCAATTGCTGTAATAAATTTTATCTTCATGTGGATTTACCCGGGCCAGAAAGAAACCTTTTGGATTGGGAATCCAGCGTTCACCATACCATTGTACCTTTCCGTAAATAATAGTGAATTTGCTATCGGGGTGAACCGAAACAAGCACCTGATTTTGCGACACTGACCGGATAGTCATTTCAGACATACCTGGCCGTTCATAGTCTACGGTAAAATTGCGCATGGTTATATTTTCACAACTATCGAGCACCCAGCTGATCAGTTTACCATGAAATACAAAGGTAGAACCATTACCTTCCAGGGTAAGATTCTTCCAATCTTTAAAGAATAAACCAACACGCTGATTTTTAATGGGGACTTCTGTTTTTGAGGAGCTGTTGGAAATATAATAGTGGGTTTGGGTCGCACTATCGGGCCAGAAGTCATACCTGCCCTTAGGAAAATTCAAAACCACATCCGATTTTCCTTTTGCCGCTTCAATCGCCCTTTTTACGGATGCTGTAGCATCGCCAAAACTATTGGGATGGGCACCAAATTGAGTTACGTCAATGGTTTGGCCATTTACCTGAAAAAAAATCAGTATCCATATACTTATAATTATTAGCCTCATTATGCTATCAAAAATTTATAATTATCGTCACATTTAATAATACTATATAGCCTTTTTATAGCACGATATAGCCTTTTTTCATCACACTGTACCAGAAATTTTCCATCAGACAGTCAACTTCTTGGTAACAGCACAACGATTTTCACAAATTAACAGCTAATCCATAAGCAAAGCTTCCTGCTTGTTACGTGGCCGCCATCGGATCAGCTGCATAAAAGCACCTCCAATGGAAGGTGCCCTAATTATTCGAATACTATTCGTTGACGCTATAGGTATAGTCCTTAACCACCTTGGCGTTTTTAATTGCTGGGAACTGGCTTTTAATACGATCAAAATTGTCTTCCAAAAAGATCTCTTGCGTATCGGCCCCAAATCCTGTGATGCGCACAATTAACTTATCATTCGCCAGCTCCTCTTTTTTTCGACTTAGACCCAAAATCCAGGGCGTACCGTCGTTGTAGCTATCCGTAAACGGTTCTTCACCGATATAGGCTGTGGCCTTATCACCAAAGTAGCTCAGTTCCAACCGGACCTCATCTTTGCCCCTTGTCAAATCAGGTAGGGTAAACTCAAAGAGACCCAATCTTTCTGCTGCAGCATAGCGGGCCGGCTTATGTTGGTTTTCACTGTTTTCGACAGGTTTTTGGTCTTCGCTCAACCAGGTATTATCTGTATTCCATACTTTTCGAACACCGTTCTTGTACAGCAGCTCAACCTCAGCGATCAGGCTTGCGCCATCATCTGCAGATTCAAAACGAATTTCATTCTTGCCCGAACGGATAGCTGCTTTAACATCAGCTATTGTATACTCGCCTACCGTTTTTGGAGAAAGCTCCTTGCCATTCCAATAGATTTTCATCGTTTTGTCTGAACTAAAACGCAGGGTAGCCTCCGAAACCTCAGCCAGCGAACTCGAATCAACTATTTTTGTCAATACCTTCCCTGTTTTTACCTGTATGCGTGTCGCATCGTGCATAGGCCCCAGTTCCAACGCTGCGGCCTCCAGTTGCTGTACTTTTTGCCCCTGATAGACCTTGTCTTCAAAAGCCTTCAGTCCCTGTGACTTGTATAAACTGATCTTTTGCGTTGCATCTTCGGCGGTAATAAAAACCTTATCTGCATCGACTAGCAGACTTGATTTGGTCAGCGCAACAACATCGTTTTGCCCAGTTTTACCTTTCCAAAGATCATCGGATTGCTTTTCAGTAAGCGTCACGAGCTTCACCTGTTCGCCGTTGTTCCTTGTAATGGTAATCACAGATTCTTTTCCTGCTACAAGCTCCGAAATAAAATACCGGTTCTTTTCTTTGCTTACTTTCGCGCCTTTGGCCTGAATTGTTTTGATGTTGCTCGCATCGATTAAGTACTCTGCCGGAACCGCGTCATCTTCAAAAAAGAAATAGCTGCTTACCTTACCATCCTGATGACTGGTAATAGGCTGGGCGGTCGCATATTTAAGGTTTACACCTTTCAAATCGAGATTAAAAGGCCAAAGAAAATAGGATTTATTGACAATGGAGACTGGTTTTCGTGGAAATGTCAATTCTTCCTGATGAAGCTTTAGCTTAAACTGCACTTGGTCGTACTGGGGCCGATCATAACGGTAGAGGTAATTGGATACAAAAAGATAGCCCGACTCACCATCAGATCGTACAGCCCATTGCAAATTATCTTTGTTTTTGTTGCTCAGGGGAAGGTAAGCAAGCATAGGTGCCAGTCGGGATCCAAAGTCGTTCATGAAATAATTGAGTTTTTTGGTTTCTTTCATTACGGCACCCAGGGTTCCAAATTCGCGGATTGGCGCCTGATAATCATAGCCAAAATAAGGCCCATTTCCATAGGTATTCTTTTCACCCCGTGGATTTGTCCCCCCGACATACATGTAGTAGCCCATGAGGTTGACACCGGTCCCTAGACGCAGGTTGATATTTTCACCAGCCATTCCCTCCGAAACAACAGCCCTACGCTGATAAAAAGTAGGTGCCCCAACCCCAACTTCACAGGTAAAAAACGGCGAATCATTTTTTGAACCGTCGAAAGACTCCACATCCCCTTCAATCTTTATAATATCAGTACCAATATTATCCGAGAGCCTATTGTAGGTAAAATATTCAAAATTTGTCGGTGGAGTCATTTTACCATGATTGGTCACCCAGGGAGTCTCGATGTAGAAACCACCATAAGGGACGACTTCCCCTTTGGGGTATTCGCTATCCATCCAGTGTGTCATGGTATACAAAGGCACATCAAATCCAGCTTCACGGGCCAGCTTTTTTAAGTTCATCAGGTGGGAAACCACAAGTCCCTTCTTGACGAATTCGTTTTCCAATTGCAAAGCCATAATGGGTCCACCATCTTTGTACAATAATCCCTTGATCTGCTGAAAAACGGCATCGTACCATTTTTTGGAATAATTAAGGTACAATGGATCGTTGCTTCGGGTCACCAGTGCTTTATTGTTGATGATCCATTCGGGAAGTGCCCCATGTTGCATTTCGGCGTTGCAATAGGGACCAGCACGAAGATGCACTTTCAATCCAAGTTCATCACATAACTGGATAAAACGGCGTAGGTCATGATTGCCAGACCAATTTTGCTGCCCTTCCGTTTCTTCATGGAGACTCCACATGACATAGGTAGACACCATATTGATTCCCGAGGCTTTCATTTTGAGCAAGGCATCCCGCCAGTAACGATGATCCATACGGACATAGTGAAACTCCCCCATTACCGGAAGGACGGGCTTCCCACCTTCTTCCATGTAAATATTATTGACCCGGATTTCCTTGCCTTTGGGTCCGATACTTTCTTTATTCAGGTAGTTCAATGGAACTGTTCCGACATGCTGCAAATCCATTTGATATTGGGCACGCACCGCGGTCGAGCACAGCAAACTAGCGAGGGCTATATAACGATATTTCATTTTTAGTCTTTGAATTTTTATTTCATTCCTGTATTTCCACCACCTTTTAAGGAGAGTTCTATTTTGGCGTTGGTTGCCCATGCCCCTCTTGTAAAATCGGGAATATCTACACTATTGGATCTATCCTTAACCGAACGTTCACTTAGCGGCGCGATGACGCTCCACAATGCTGCATCGTAAACATCCTGATCGAGCGGCAAACCGTTGCGGAGACAATCGATCAGGCGCCAGTCCATCATAAAGTCCATCCCACCATGGCCGCCCACCTTTTTGGCCATCTCGCCCACTTTGAGCACAATCTCGGGCGTATATTGCTTTTCGAGCTTTTTCATGTCTTCGGCGGAGATCCAGTCATGACCAAAGGCTATCCTTTCGGGTTCGGGCCATTTTTGGGCCATTCCCTTGGTGCCGCTAACCAGGTGTATGCGTGAATAGGGTCTTGGGCTAGAGACATCATGCTGCAACATGATGGTTCTACCCCGCTGTGTGCGGATGGTAGTCGTGTTCATATTTCCCCGAAAACTCCTGCCCGCATACGGTTCATAAAAAGGATCTTTCGCAGCAAGTTCAACTGCTTTGGCATGCATACTGAAATCATTGGATGACATTGAAGTTAAATAGGTCATTTTATCCCCACGATTGATGTCCATCAACTGACAGATAGGCCCCAGACCATGTGTGGGATACAAATTTCCATTGCGAAAATTTTCTTTTAGGCGCCACATCTCGTAATAACTGTCCTTGGCAAAATTTTCCTGCAACAAATTATGGAGGTAAGCCCCTTCCCCGTGCAGGATTTCGCCAAATAATCCCTGTCTTGCCATATTCAATGTCATGAGCTCAAAAAAATCATAACAACAATTTTCCAGCATCATACAGTGTTTTTTTGTTGCTTCGGAGGTTTCGACCAGCCGCCAGCATTCTTCGACTGTCGTTGCAATGGGTACTTCTACGGCAACATGCTTTCCGGCCTTCATGGCATAAACCGCCATGGGCGTATGCAGATGCCAGGGGGTACAGATATAGACGAGGTCAATATCGGACCGGTCGCATAATTTTTTCCATTCATCTTCCTTATCGGCATAGATGGTGGGAGCTTCCCCTTTGATGTGTTTAGTGGCACGCTCGGCCACCCCGCGGCGGATATCGGCGATGGCCTTGACTTCGACGCCATCAATATGCGCAATTCGATATACGGCCGATGCGCCCCTATTGCCGACACCGATAAATCCGACACGTACCTTGTCCATTTTGGGTGCCGCATAACCGCACATATTAAACTTCTGCTTTGGAGCCGGCACCGCGGCTAAAGCTTCCTTGTCCAGCAAGGCTTGGGGCTCGGCAAATATTTTACCGGACAGGACACTCAAACTTGATAGCCCGGCCAGTTTCAAAAAATTTCTTCTTTTGGAATTCATGTAAGTACGCTTACGATTAGAGTTAGGAGTTGCCTTCAAACAACCCGTTTTGGAATATTTCAAATGCCAGGCATTTGATATAAGAAAACAGGAGATGCTAAGAACCTTCGAAACTAGGCCGATAGCACCCCTATTTCCGTGATTGCATTAGTTTTTAAAGGTTACCACATTAATCACCCAGTCGCGCGTTTTGCCATTGGCAGCGGTGACGCGATATTTCAATGGTTTGGTACCATCGGCAGGATCTCCGGGTTTGGCTGTCCCATCGAGTGGAGCTAGTGTAGCGGCTGTCGATATGGTATAATAGAACCAGAGGGCATTTTGCTTGACACTAGCTTTCTCATCCGCGGTAAAATCAGCACCACTACCCGTTTCTGCAGCGGGTACTGTGACGGAAACATTAATGACTGAATTCGCGTCGTCGACCTGACTACTTACAGTGAGTCCCTTCATCACGACGATAGGCTCACCATGCATGGTTTTTATTCTACTTTTGAAACGATGTTCGGCATTTACCACAGTGATGGAGTTCCCATCAAATAGTGGATAATCGGGTAAATCCTTTTTTAGACAAGACGAGATCAACATACTGATCATTGCAATGATGACTAGCGCCGCGTACTTGCTCTTTTTTCGGGTCATATTCAGTGTTTTCATACTTACCAATTGGTATTTTGTGGTGCAAAATTTGGGTTGTTGTCGATAAATGATTGCGGAATCGGAAAGAGATAGCGGCGTTCAGGCTTAAATAGACGCTGATTATAAGCACTATTAAACGGCCCCGTTACTATAGCGAATGATTTACGGTCTTTTGATATGTCCATAACACGCATGGGTTCTGTCAGTTCAACAATTGTTCCGCCAGAAGGCGTGCCATTGTTGGCGTTGCCACCATATCTTCCCCAACGTAAGAGACTATAGTAATAATCATTTTCTGCCGCCAGATCAACACGGCGTTCTATTTTATAATCTTTCCATGCTTCAACGGCTCCGCTGGCCGTGGATGGCGGCAGCTGACCATGTGTAACACGTGTTTTGTTCAGATTGAGGCGTGCATTGGTCAAGTCGTTTTTCAGGAGGTAGGCTTCCGCGAGATTCAAATACACACGGCCCAGGCGCATCGAAACAAAGTGATAATCGGTCATCACGGTATTTAAAAAGGATGGTGATACATTGGTATACATGCCTTTTCGCCAGTACATATTGGTCGATCCAGCTCCCCAGTCGCCACCATTGATACTGATCCATCGTCCGGCATTACCGCGCATGGTTGTCGTTACGGTCTGTTCATAGAAGGAAGTCGAATCACTGATGATACTTGCTTTCCAGCGTGCATCCCTATTTTCATTGGTCAATGTCCACAAGGTTTCCTTACTTCCCGATTTGATTTTGCCCTGCACCAATACACTTTCATCATTGGCTTTGGGTACTTTATCAAATGGAAAATTAGTGCGGCTGTGCGGATGCATCACACTCACGCCTTCTTCAACAGCCACTTTGTACTGCGAAGTCTGATTCCAGGCTAACACTTTCGTTGGGTCTGCTTTGTCGATGGTCAAGTAGGCGTCAGCCAAGTTTTGCGCAGGAAATTGCTCCGGCCAACACTCAAAAGGCACGGGTTTATTAAACAAAGGTGAGCCTTCAAACTTTTTGATTTTGTCAACAGAGATATTCGGAATACTATTTTGCATCGGGGTACTTTGAATGATCGTATTGATACCTTTTTTGTAAACAGCAAAGATAATTTCGGGCGAAGTGCTCTTGGTCTGGTTGAACATCCCCTCATAGTCCGTTTCCAAGACATAGCCGCCCTCATTGATCACGAGATTGGCATATTTGATAACTTTTTCCAATAGGGGATCATTCGCGTCAACATTCGCTGCATTGGGGTAATTTTTATATGCCAGCGCTTGTAGACAAACTTCCGTCAAATATGCCGCAGCTGTGTATTTGTTGGCTCTTCCAGCTATTTTTGTGGCCGGAAGGTCTGCTACAGCGTCCTCCAAATCCTTGATAATATAATTGTATGATTCAGTCGGTGATGCTGTCGTAGGCAACAACAGTTCATCCTTTTCGGTCAATACACGGTCTATCCATACAATGCGTCCAATTTTGCGGGCTACATCATAATAGCTCATAGCCCGTAAAAATTTACCTTCTGCAATCAGTGCTTTTTTGTCGTTGTCCGAAATACCCGGCGACTCACCCACTTTTTTTATGATCAGATTGCTTCGACGCACCTGCCCCCAGTTATTAAATCCCGCATCAAAGGTATTGTCGATTATTTCACGAAATACCTGAAAAGCGTTTCGTGCTGTACCATCATTTGCCTGAATATTGGACGTATAGACATCTTGGCCCGGTCCACTATTGTAGCGTTCCATAATGCCATACGATCCATAAACAAAAGTTTCAGCATTTGCCTTGGTACTCCAGATCACGTCCTCACTAACACGATCATAGGGTTCGACATCCAGCACATTTTTACACGAAGCAACGAAGAGCAAGCTGCTCGCTGCCAATATATATCTATTTATTCTTTTCATTGGTTTATTTTTTTTTCAATCAGCATGAACTTTTTCAGGTCAACAAAAGTCTATGTCACAGCTGCCGACCTTGACGTTCATTCATTAAGCCCGATTCCAGTTAAAATGTTGCGTTTAGACCAACAGCGAATGTTCGTTGAATTGGATATTGATAATTACTCGAATCCGATTCGGGGTCAATAAAAAACTTTTTACTGTTCGAAAATGTCAACAGGTTGGTTCCTGATAAAAACAGCTTCAATTGTTGAAATGGCGCTTGTTTTAACAGACTATGTTTAAAATCATAGCCTACCTGAACATATTTTAAACGTAGATACTTTGATTTCAATAAGTAAAAATCACTCATCGCCAGATTATTACGGCTATTCACACTAGCATCAGTGACAGCTCTCGGAAACAACGGATCGGTATTATCTGGACGCCAATAATCTTGTTGAAACGCGTATGGCAATCTGCTCACGATAGCGATATCTCCCTGGATAACGGGGCCTAAATATCGATCCCTATTACCTGCACCTTGCACGACAGTGCTCAATGAAAAGGCTTTATAGCCCAAATCGACTGTAAGTCCATAATTGCTACGCGGAAAAGTACTGTTTCCGATTCTCCGATTATCAGCACTATTGATTTGACCATCACCATTGGCATCCATATAGCGTAAATCTCCGGCCGCAAATCCCGATCCCGCGATATGTGCTCCATACATTAAATCCGCATTATTGGTATAGAATCCCAAATTTTGGTAGCCACTACCATAAAAACTTCCTGGAATTCCGGACCGTCTTGTATATGGATTCTTTAGATCACCATCGCTCTCATCTGCAGTGCGTGCCCACAATGAGTTGGAATAGGTATAGTTAAAGCCCAAACGGTAACTAAAATCCTGAATTTTATCGCTCCAATTGATGTTAAAATCATACCCTTCGGTACGGTACTGTGCATCTTCAAAATTGATGCGCGGCAAACCTATACCCAGGGTTTGTGCAAAACGTGGATCACCAACGATAAAGCCCTTCCGTTCGGTGTAATAATAATCAAGCGAAGCATTGAGCTTGTTATTGAGGGTTCCAAATTCTATGGCAATATCCCGACTATTGATTTTCTGCCACGAATAGGTCGCATTAGGTAGACTGGCCGGTTCGGAAGTCCCCTGTACCAGATTGCCGTTGACTACCCAGGCTGTCGGATTAATGGAGTAGGCTGGTACATATTGAAAAGCGCTAATGTTATTTCCTGAAGCAAAATCTTTTTTATCGCCCAATACACCATAGGAACCTCTTAATTTTAAGAAATCAACGATATGCCTGTCTTTTAGCGACTGCATAAAAGGTTCGTCTGAAATAATGTAGTTTCCGGAAACGGCGTAGAAATTACCCCATTGGCTCTTTGGCGGAAACAGATAATCGCCATCTCTACGCAAGGAAAGTTCAACCGAATAACGGGATTTGTAACCGTATAATAGCCTGCCCAAAAATGCAGATCTTGCTTCCTTGCCCTCACTCGCTTGAACGGTCTGATCCGTCGCCGGACCGGCCACCATCTGATCATAGATAATCTGATAATTGACACGGCCGCCCCTGACATTCGAAGCGTCGCCCTTTTGCTGCTCATATACACCTGTGAAGTCAATCTGATGATCGCCAAATTTCTTATTGTACAAGACATAACCCTGCAGGGTCAGCATTCCCCCTTCAGCCTGTCCAGCAGTTAGGCTAGGCGCATTGGCATTGACCGGTGTCGTACTTCCAATCGTATAGCCCGGAGCAAGGTAGCTCCACAGTTTGCGTGTATTATAATAGGAATTGTAAGTTCCGTTAAATTTAAACTTCAGTCCATCCAAAAAATGTGCGGCATACTCCAAGCCCAAATTGACGGTCATCACCTTAGACTTGGCCTTATTATAGCCCGACTTGGGGTCGAGTTCCCGGAAGGGATTATCCGGATGCGTAGTAGGCAAACCAAATTCATTCATTGCCAAGACGTTGGTCGCCGTATTTTGGATATGGGAATAGATTGTATAATAAGCACCATTGGGATCATCAAAGGACACATTTCCCTGTGCCGGAACAGAATTATTCTCAATGAATCCATCAAAGCCCGTTGTCGCAGTTAAATTTAATTTTTCAAAGGTGCTCGTGGTATTCAAACGATAGGTCATCCGTTTATTGTAATTCTTATCTGTTTTGAGAATGGATCCCTGATCATAATACGATACGCCGGCATAGTATTTAAGCAATTTGGTACCAGAAGTAACCGAAAGATCGTGGCGCATTTCGGACGCAAAATCTTTCATCATTAATTTTCGCCAATCTGTATTCGGAAAATTTAGTGGATCCGAACCTGTGCGGTATTTTTCCAAATCTTCATCCGAAATAAAGCTCTTGCCCGTTTCATCCAGGTAAATTCGATTGATAGCAGCTGCGCGTTCATAAGAACTTACTCGCTTTGGAAATAAGGTTGGCTGAGAGAAGATCTGATTGTAAGCATAGTTGAGACTCATCTTGCCTTCTTTCCCCTTTTTGGTACGCACCACAACCACCCCGTTTGCTGCGGAAACCCCGTAAAGTGCAGTCGCTGCTGCATCCTTCAAAATAGATAGGTCTTCGATATCGTTAGGGTTCAGGTTGGAAAAGTCATTAGCTGATCGGATCACATCATCGATCACATACAAGGGTGTCAGGCCGCCGCGGATAGAAATACTGCTTTTGGATCCTGGTGCGCCACTGCTTGCTGTTACAATTACACCGGGCAACCGGCCTGCAATCCCATCATTGATCGATTGCACCGGTATGGTGGCGACATTGGCCATATCTAAAGTCGCGATAGCACTTGTTGTTTTTCGTTTTGTCGTGGTACCATAGGCCTGTACCACTACCTCATCAAGCTGGGCTATACCTTTAGCCAAGGTAATGGTCATGAAGTTTTCTTTGGCTAGAATTTCCTGATCTTTATAGCCCAAAATCTTGATCGTCAATACCGCATCCGATTTGGTGGTTTTTAAAGAAAAATTTCCCTCTTGGTCTGTAGTCGTTCCGTTAGTCGTCCCCTTTTCGACCACCGTGACGCCAAGTAGTGGATTACCTTCTTCATCGATAACTTTACCCTTTGCAGTGCGCTGCTGCATGGAATTCTCATCCTTAGGAAATAAGGTGATCATATGTGCATTGATCTTGTAGTCTATTGGCAAGCGTCGGCTCAGGCTTTCCAGAGCCTTCTCAAGCTCCATGTTTTCCAATTTAACATCTAATTTGCCCAGTTTTTCGACAAAGTCGATATTGTAAAACATGTCGTACTTTGACTGTTCGCCGATATGATCCAAGACCTCCTTTAAGGTCGCACTTTTCAGATTGAGATTGATTTTTTGCGCATATACCGCAGCATATGCATTCAATGTTCCCATCGCTGTCAATAAGACAATTAGTTTCATAAGCAGGATACCATAAATCAGGGGTCTACGTTTAATTTTTCTTAATCGGTAGACGAGGCAATACAATTGCTTGTATTGAACTTTAAAATTCATACTTTTGTCATGTTAGGTTCTTAGAAAATTTGTTTTTTACTCCTAGCAACGATCGGATGTGCTGGTACCACGTCCGATTTTGCTTTTTTCTCAGCTTGGTTTCTCTTTGTTTCTCATAAATTTATTATTGAATGGTTATTAGGTTATCCTTTTTGTATAATTTGATATTTGCAGTCTGATTGATCAATTCGATAATCTGATTCAATGCAAAATCCTGTGGAATGGTACCCTGGAACCGCAGATCCGGTATTTTATCCCAATCGATCAGGATATCAAAATCATGCGACAGATCGCGCAAAATAGTCTTTAATGCAACGCCATTATAGTATCGGCGCCCTGTGATCCAGCCCCTGATCTCCTTGTCATTTTTTATTTCCACTTTTTCATTGACAGGACGATCTTTTGCCAGGATGATTTTCTTTCCAGGGGTTAAGAAATCTGCTTTGCCGTAGCTATCCCCATGACGTTTGCGTACCGATACCTTTCCTTCAAATAGCGCTGTGCTCGCCAGATTTTCATCCGGATATTCGCGAATATTGAATTTGGTACCATACACCTGCACAAGCTGCGTTGGTGTTTTAACGAAAAAAGGCTTTTTTGGATTATGCGCTACCTCGAAATACCCTTCCCCTAAAAGTTCGGTTTTTCGTTCATGTGCATCAAATTCCATGGAAAATTTAAAACGTGATATCGAGTTAAGCATCACCGAACTACCGTCGGCAAAAGAAATCTGCATACGCTTTCCTTTGAAGACCTTCAGTTCCAGCAGTTCATGAACAATTTGCCCACGCCCAAGACCTCTTATCTCAAGCTGGCTACCGCTCTTTTGCACCAACTGTACCTGATCTTTTTCCAATAATAGCTTAGGAGATTTAATATCCGAGGCCAACAAGATAACCTCACCACCGGGTAATGTCATTTGGGCCTGAGGATCAATTTTAGTATTAACGAGTTTAGTTGTATTTTCTTGAAGGCCGTGCTCCTGCCATCTTTGCCAACCAAAAAATGTCGCTCCAACGAGCAGAATTCCCGCCGCTGCATAAGGTATCCATCTCAGGTAAACTGTTTTGGTTTTAAGAGGAAGTTGCGAGAGCTCCTTCGCGAGCGTTTCATCCGTCTTATCAAAAGCTTGCTGCATCTGTTGCCTGAACTCTTCGCTACGCAGATCGGCATCAAGCTCATGCTGATGCATCAGATCGAGCAGTATGGATTCGTTATTTTTATCACGGACAAACTGAAAGAACAATTCCAGTTCCGCTGGTGTACAGTTTCCTTTCAGGTATCTTTCAAATAACTCGTTAAAGTTTTCTTGGTTCACTTTGGTTTTCTATTGATTCTATGGGGTAATACGAATCGTAACAAAAAACCAACTATTGAAAAATAAAAAAAAATATAAAAAGATAGAAAACATCTGATTTCCAGTTGCTTTTAATGATACCAGTGGCCTTTACGATATGGTTATTGACTGTGGCTATGGAAATATTGAGGAGTTTAGCCACTTCCTGGTAGCTCCGGCCTTCCAGTTTACAAAGCACATACACCTGCCTGCATTTTTCGGGAATCATGGCGAGGATATCTTCGAGGTGATCGCGAGCCTCTTTAAAACCGATATTTTCCTCAATATTATTTGCAGACGATTTTGCATAGTGCAATTTAAAAGCTTCGATCTTATTGCGGTCTGAGGCCACTTTTTTGAAGTAGTCGTACACCAAATTTTGGGCAATGGTATAGAGATAGCTTCTAAAGGATTGATTTAGATCAATATATTTGCGTTGGCGCCAGACACGAATAAATATATCCTGAAATATCTCCTGGCTCACTTCATGGGAACGCACCATTTTGAACACATAACCGTAAAGCTGCGGACGGTAAAAGCCATAAAATAGTTCGAAAGCTTTTCTATTTCCCTGAACTAATTCCAATAACCTTTCCTTTTCTTCATCGATATTCATTGTCATCTATGCTTAACGAAAGTTTGGCAATTCCATCAGATCGATCCCCGATTGCCAGCCAATTGATTTATAATTGTAAAATTCGGACCAATATATTAAAAGTAGTACAAATAAACATGTATAATAATGAAAAAAGCATGTAAAATATAATGGATATCAAATAGCAACTATTCCCAGTTGCGCCCCTAAAGGATAGTGAAAAAAAATACCGGCATAGGAAAATAGGATGAGCATCATCTAAAGATCCGATTTTTTTTTATCTTTAATTAAATAACCTAAGTATGCTTGCCACAATCCCAAAACCTAAAAAACCTTTAAAAGAGCAAAAAATACATCTTTTTTCCAAATTTCTACTCATCCTATTATGTATAGTCTGTTCGGTCAGTAGTGCACAAGAAAGGGCCGAAAAAGCAATTGTGCAAGGAAAGATTATACATTATGATCCTTTGATCCCCTTGAATATAACCCTGAATCGGCTGGGACTTTCTGCGATCACCATTTACCCCAAGGTCAACGATAAAGGTGATTTTTATGCGGAGGTGGATTTATATATACCTACGCAGGTTTGGCTAGGCTATCGGACGAATTTTAGCATTGTACTTCATCCCCGAGACAGTCTTTGGGTCTCTTTTGATGGTAATTCTGACCAAAGGAGTTCCCTTTTGCGCACAGTCAAATTTGCCGGGACTTCCGCCGCCACCAATATCCAGATCGCACAATTCCAAAATCTTTATTTTGCTAGTGAACTCTACGACCAAAATAAGAATTTTTATGCCGTAAAAAATTACGATCCCGTGCAGTATATGCGATTCAACGATACCGTACGCCAAAAAGGCAAAGCGTTGTATGACGAGTTTGTCCATACCTATAGCCCAAATGCTGAAAGTAAAAATTGGGCTCTTTTTGAGACAGAAACTCCTTATTACGATAACATCCAGTTTTATTCCATAGATCACAAAAGAGCCAATAATCTAGGCCCCATGGATACCACCTTTGTTATCCCCATAGGATTTTACGACAAGTTGGCAAAGCGTCTTCCACTCGAAAAAAGCCATTTAATGAACACAAATGCGGTATCTACATTTTCCTCATTTTATGATTATTATATTAACGAAAGACGGAGATTTGAGGAAACGAGCGACGCAAATTGGGGAATTACAGCAAGTGGGGAACGGTTTGCGTCCACTACTATTGCTGACTCACTACAATTGCACGGGATAGTTAATTATGTGAGCGATCCGCTCTTACGTGAAATCATGCTGAGCCATCACTTTTCAAAAAGTTTTCGAAAACAGGATTTCAAAACCTACGAAAAATTTATTACAATTGTCACCCGGCATATTACTTCTCCCTTTCTGCGGGATCCGCTGCAGCAGGAATACCTCGCTACAAAAGCCCGAGTCGAGCATCCTGAACTCAATAGCCGGGCTATTCTAAAGGATATGCAGTCCTCTCCGATCCATGGGATCATGGAAGATATCTTACAAAGCAACAAGGGTAAAGTAATCTACGTCGATTTTTGGGCGACCTGGTGTGCCCCCTGCTTGAGTGAATTTCCCAACTCCAAGCGAATCGAAGCCGATTTTCAGAACAAAGACGTTTCATTTGTATACCTCTGTCTTGATTCGGATCAGGACAGGTACAAGGCAACGGTTAGTAGCTATGATCTGGGCGGACAACATTATTTCCTATCAGCCAAACAGAGCGGCTCCATTCGAGACCTATTCAAGGTCAGTGGCATACCATTTTACCTTTTGATAGACCGAGACGGCACAATTCTAGAAACAGGAAACCACCTGCGACCACTAACCGCAAAAGATAAAATAAATACGTTGCTCCAATAGCGGCAGATTCCGAGAACAGCTCATACGCCTGCTATTGGCCCAAAAGTTCCAGGGCCTTGATTATTTTACGATCCTTTTCCAGCGCTGTGAGGTTATCGCCACCCACGACTTCAAAATCAGGCGAAATATAGGATTTATAAACTTTTAAATTCCTATCCACCACATAATCTGTTGACAAGTTAATGCCCGCATGATCATTTATTTTAAATCCCTGCACCGCGGTTGTATAATTTGCGGTCTTTTCCCCTACAATAAACGTATTTTTTCGCCCAATAAAGGATATGGCGGTCATTTCACCCGCGCTTGCCGTATAGCAGCTGGTCAAAACAACCAATGGAACATCATTTGCAATCGGATAAATCAACGCTGATTTTCTGTCCAGCATATTTCCATCTATCAGCAACTTTCCCGCCTTAATTTCCCAGTCGCCTGTAGATTGATTACCAGCGTCCCTAAAACCTCCAAAGTGTACATTGTTTCCGATAAACTCTTTCAATCCGAGTAATATTGGATACATATTTCCTCCGGTATTTAATCTCAGGTCTATAATCCAGCCTTTAATTTCTGCTGAATTGATCCGATCGATATGGGCCACAATATCATCAGCGATACTATCGACTTTTTTAAATGCAAAGTCACTGTTTCCAACTATTCGGAGATATCCTACTTTATGATCAATCACCTCACTGAACGTACTCTTCTCCGTGTTAAGCCTATTTTTCAGATAAATATTGGTCATCACATTAGGATTATTCCATCCGTAGGTTTTTCCTTTGTATTTAAGACCGCCATGATAATCGTTGAGCTGCCTAAATACGGCTTCATATAATATTGCGGCTTCATCAATCGAGTTTAAGTTTTGGGCTTTATTGTATAGTTCACGTTTAATAACCTCAAGGTTTTCTTTATGAATTGAATTGGCCGATATAAGTTCAATGGATTTATCAACAAATGATTTTACACTGTCATTTTTAAACGTTTGCGGAAACGCATATTTCGAAGAAAATAAAAGTATTAACAATAAAAACAATCTGGTCATCTTGGAATTTTTGTAGCAATAAACTTTCTTATACTCATCATATAACCCAAATGCAGGCCTTCATGAAAGTTGTTCCATTCGAAGGCGTCCGTTATTGAAGTGAGATGGAAGCCCGTACCCGTTGTGCGTTGCTGATAGGTCACAAACTTCTTGTTGTTAAAATCACCGATGGTCGGTTCAATCTGTTCGAGGAGCAATCTTTTCAGCAGATCAGCTTCCTGCTGCGATACCGCTGCTGAAGGCTTTGTTCCGGACTGATAGCTGTTGAAGATTTCCTCAGGGGTATGTCCTTCTACATCAGATCCGATATAGATTAATTTATGCTGTGTGGCAATGATGTGCCCGATATTCCAGATCAAGTTGTTACTGAAGCCATCAGGAATGCGATTGAGCTGTTCCAAAGAATAGTTTTCAAAGAATTTGAGGTAAGCCATCCGGCTCGTTATCCATGCGCGAAAGAGTGATTCCATGAGATTTAAATAGCGTTAACAAAAATGATCCTTAGAGCTTTCCGCTTACCACATTTAGCTGGCAATAAGCATTGCCAGTAATTTTCCATTTTAGCCCCCAGTGATGCAGGTCAAGGATAATTTTCAGCAGTTCTCTCCCCTTTTCCGTGGGGCTATAACGAATCTGAGGCGGTATTGTATTTTCAATATCTTCGGTGATGACAAGCGCTTCTTCTTTCAGCTCCTTTAAACGTTTACTCAGTACCTGATCGGAAAGTGTTGGAAACATTTTTTTCAATGTACTGAACTGCGATACATCTTCTGCAATACAATATAAGATCTGCATTTTCCAACGCAATGATATTTGCAACAACACTTCGTTCACATCGCATGCCTGTGCCAAAGTCTGCAGATTCTCGGTGTTTGTCGATTGTTCTTTTCGGGGTGTTGCCATTTTAACTATCAATTTATAGCCTCTCACTTCAGGATGAGTTATTGTGCGGACAAAAGCTCGCGTCTACCTTTGTCAGGTATTAAAAACAGTATAAAATTATAAAAAAATGAAACAACTGAGAACTTTATTTCTGCTTATCCTGCTATTCAGTGCTGTGTTATCTAGCTATGCTCAAAAGCAAAGCCGTCTTCCGACCTATGTGCTGGTGCATGGTGCCTGGCATGGCGGCTGGTGCTGGCAGTTCGTCGCACAGAGGCTAACTGATGCACACAACATAGTCTATACCCCTACGCTGACAGGACTTGGAGAGCGCAAACACCTGATCGATCCGTCGGTCGATATTGACACCCATATCCAGGACATTATAAACCTGATCGTGATGGAAGATTTGCACGATGTGTATCTTGTAGGCCACAGTTATGCCGGTGCCGTGATTGCAGGAGTTGCCGATCGTATTCCGTCGCGATTGCACAAATTGATTTTTCTGGATGCTATGATTATTGAAGATGGGCAGAGCCCCATTTCATTGCAACCCAAGGCTGTGCAAGAAGTCCAGCTCAAAAACATTCAGCGGAAAGAAAATTTTGCACCTTTTGATGTTGCTTTGTTCGGTGTTACAGCACCCAACATGGTCTCCTGGGTCAAAGATAGGCTCAGTCCGCAGCCCTTTGGCACATTCGCACAGCAGCTGTGCCTAAAAAATCCATATGGCAATGGATTACCCTTGGTTTATATCGCATGCACAGATCCGCAACTGCCCATTATGAAGGAGATGAGTAAGAAGGTGCAAAGCGACCACAAGTTCAACTGGCACTATCGGGAGATCGCTACGGGACACGATGCCATGCTCACAGAACCGAAAAAATTGGCCGATATGCTTATGACGCTCGTAGATTAAATTTTGGTTGATTGCTAGGAATACCCTAGCGGCCCAATAAATTGGTCAATATGGAATAGAAATCAAAAAAAAATCTACAAAAACAGTAGACTTTATTGGTTTCTATTTTTTATATTTGCTCACCGTTTCTCAATTGGCGTTGGTAACGTTTTTTTTTAAATGTAGTTTTAACAATTTAAATTTCTATGAGCAAGTATTATTTTAGAAAAGCGATCTCTCCCAAAAACAGTTCCCTATCGAATACCTTCTTTTTCAAGAAAGAACGAATGTGCATGGCATGATGCAGGCTAGCTGAAAAGCTTTCGTTTTTTTAGAATTCAAAATCAACCTAATCTACTGTTTTAATCATGAGCATAAACAATTGGAAACGATTGTCTGTGGCCCTATTTGCCTCATTTCAGGCAAGTATAGTTGTTGCACAGCAACCAGTTTCACCTATAATCAATGCAGATCTTATTGGTACACTGCTTGATGCACGAACCAATAAGCCCATCGCTGGGGCAACCGTGCAACTAGACGCCGTCACACACAGCGTACAAACCGATACCTGGGGCCGTTTTTCTTTCCGAACTGGCCAAAAATTACCTTTTAAAATTATTGTGAGCCATCTCGGCTATGCCTCGGACACCCTTGTTGTACAACGCTCGCCCGTAGAAATCAGATTGCAACCCAATGATCGGCAACTCGACGAGATTGTAGTTGTCGGTTATGGAACGACAAAAAAAGGTGATATTACAGGGGCACTCTCCCAGATCAAGGGGCAGGATCTAAATGATCGGCCAATTGCAAATATCGTTCAGGGGATACAAGGTAAAGCAAGCGGTGTGGACATCACCTCAAATAACCGTCCCGGCGGCATAGGAACCATACGCATTCGCGGCAACCGCTCCATAAATGCTTCCAATGAACCACTTTATGTAGTCGACGGAATTCCGATATCCGCTAGTGAAGCCGCTATTATTAACCCGAAAGACATTGCCTCCATTGAGATTCTAAAAGACGCTTCTGCAACGGCAATCTACGGTTCACGTGGTGCAAACGGCGTTATACTGGTTTCACTTTTGGAAGGAAAAAAAGGCCAGGTCTCCGTGCAGTACAATGGGTCAATATCTTTCGATCAGATCCATTCGACCACAGATTGGATGGATTCAAAAGCGCTTTTGGACTGGCAACGGCAGAGTCACATTAATGGAGGCACCTATACCGGAAAATATGGTACTGCACCCGATCCCGATTTTTATATTCAAAATTTCGGTGGTGGCGAAACTTATGGTATCGAGTCAATCCGAAATGCCTTTGGCTGGGGAACAGACGGCAAACCGCTACTCCGTGATGCTACCGCGGAGGAAATTGCAAAAGGATATGCAGCACAAGTCCCCTTATACAATGGCGACAATCTCCTCAATCAGAATTGGACAGATTTAGTCACACGCCTGGCAAAAACCAATAATCATAGCCTCTCCCTCTCTTCGGGCAATGAAAAATCGAGTCTTTATCTGTCTGCAGGGCTTCTCGATCAACAGGGCGCAATGATTGATCAAGATTACAAACGATATACCACAACATTAAAAGGTGATGTTTCACCGCGAAAATGGTTGAAGCTGGGCATATCGACAATAGGCAGTTACGCAGTCCAAAACTATGGAATGGCCGACAATTCCGCCAATTCGGGTGGAAAAGATTCCTATAGCCAAGCCCTTGCACTCATGCCTTATGCGCCTGCCTATGACGAAAATGGCCTTCTCTTAAACACCAATCGTACCGGACTGTCAGCTCATAATGTATTGCTGAATATTGAAAACAGCAAAAATGAGTACACCCAGTACAGTATACTTTCCAATGCCTTTGCGCAGCTCAATTTTACCCCCTGGCTAAAATATCAGCTCAAATTTGGGGTACAGTATACCGGGGTAGAAAATGGTTCCTTCTATGGCCCTGACTACACAAACCCATTCTCGGCAGTGGGTACCGCTCCTTTGATTGGTTATAATTCCCATAGCAAAAGATTTTCCTGGGTGTTTGAGAATATGTTAACGTTCGATAAGAAATGGGCTGATCAATCGCTGAAAGTGGATGCCTTGCAGTCATCGCAGGAAAATAGATCCAATGGTATTAATATCCGGGCACAGGATATCACCTTTCCTTCCTCGCTCTGGTACAACTTGGGGGCAAATGATCTGGGGCGCCCCATGAGCTATGGCACATCCTATAACAAATACACGCTACTTTCCTATATGCTACGCGCTAATTACGCCCTGAAAAATAAGTACCTCCTTACAGCTACTGGACGATGGGATGGGGCATCGGTACTTGCGCAGGGGCACAAGTTTGACTTTTTCCCCTCTTTGGCAGTAGCGTATAAATTGGAAGAAGAACCCTGGCTGAAACAGGTCAAATGGATTAATCAACTCAAATTCCGTTATGGAATTGGTGTAACGGGAAATTCTTCTGTATCTCCCTACACCACCTCGGGAACAATCGCAGGGGCAGCCTATGTTTTTGACGAAACCCAATATCCGGGCTATAAATCATCCTCGATGCCAAATGCTGATCTTGGCTGGGAAAAAACTGTTCAGCATAATGTCGGACTAGATTTTGGATTTCTGAACAACAGGATATCGGGTTCGCTCGAATGGTATAGGGCGAATACCAAAGATCTCTTGCTCAATCGATCCATTCCCCCAGTATTAGGCTACAACAGTATACTGGGCAATATCGGAAAAACAAGTAATAGCGGGCTCGAAATCTCTGTATCAAGTAAAAATATCGACCGACCGGATTTCTCCTGGAATACAACGTTGACCTGGAGCAGAAATCGCGAGAAGATAGTCGAACTGGTCGATGGTAAGGTAGACGATGTAGCCAATGGCTGGTTTATCGGGCAACCTATAGCGGTATTTAGAGACTATGTATATGACCGCTTGTGGCAGCAAACTCCCGAAGATCTCCGTCTTATCGAACTTTATAGAAAAATCGGCAACATCACTGCTCTGCCGGGGCAAGTAAAGATTAAGGATCAGCAACTGGTGGAAGTACAGCCCGGTACTGAAGGCGCAAAATCCGTGACACTTGCATCAGGAGAAACCGTGACCTATCTTGACAATGGTTTTGGAACCATAAACGACAGTGATAAAGAGCTATTGGGCAGCAACAGGCCCAAATGGAGCGGCGGTATTGTCAACGCTTTCCGTTACAAAAACTGGGATCTTTCTTTCTTTGTCTATGCGCGCATCGGTAGCCGTTATTATGGTGCACTTCAGACGTACGGACGACGGATTGAAAACGATGTATGGAGTCCTGAAAACACCGCGGCTTCTTTCCCACAGCAGACGACCGCAACCTTTACCAACTACAATGTCGCACGGAATTATACCAATGGCAGTTTGGTCTCTTTGCGCTATATCTCATTGGGCTACACGTTCAAACAGTCCCTGTTGGATCGGCTCAATATCGGAAGCCTTCAAGTATATGCACAGATCCTAAATCCCGTGATCTGGGGCGGCGAAGCTGTAAAAATAGGCCTCAATCCGGACGATGTGAATGGCTGGGATAATGCTGCTGCAGCCCAGCGTGGTGGTCAGACCGCCAATACCATCTTATTGCGCAGTGCCGTTCTCGGCTTAAGAATCGGTCTTTAAATCAATAGCATCAACAACACATGAGACTTGGAAAAAATACTATAAAAACAATTGCCCTTTGGGCTATACCTACACTGTCGACAGGAATAGGATTAAGTTCCTGTAAAGACTTTCTCAAAGAAGAAATGGTCTCTACGATCACCCAAGACTATTTTGAATCTGAAAAAGGACTTGACGAACTGGTCGTTGCAAATTACAACATCTTACGTTTTAAATATGGGTTTATGGAAGGCCCCTTTCTTTTTGAAACAGGCAACGATATCGTTGAACCACTTGATAATGCCTGGGCTACCTTCAGCCCCGCAGTGTGGTCGCCATCAGGAGCAGCAGGCGAATATGCCAATAATCTGATCGGCTATTATCAAACCCAATTATTGGGGGCCTATCCCCTTATAAATGACTGCAACAAAGCCATCGAAATCATTACCGAAAGAGCACCAGGGAAGTATGCAAGTGACGCGGCATATGCCAGTCAAAAGCTTTCCGAACTCTATTTTCTTCGGGCTTATGCCTATTACTTGCTTGTTACCCAATTGGGTGATGTTCCTTTTCCGCTGAAAAGCAACAACAGTCTTCCGGCCAATTTTTATTTACCTAAAACAAATTCGGCGACCATTTATGCCAAATTAATTTCAGACCTGCGATTTGCCGAACAGCATTTACCTACTGCCGGACAGACACAGCGCGGTCGTATTACCCGCAATGCTGCCCTGCATTTCCTGGCTAAACTTTACCTGCAGCGCCATCAGGCTGCAGCCTTTAAATCCTACCGGAATGCAGACGGCACTGTAGACCCCACAAGTCCCAATGCCTACCAGGGGCTATTATATAAAGGGGAAGGAATAGCGGATTTGGATTCCACCATTTATTATTCCTCTCAGGTCATAAATTCCGGAATCAGTCTTGCCTCAAATTATTGGGACCTTTTCGCCATTGAGAAAGGAAATTGGACGAACGAAACAAATCCAGAGATCATCCTACAGGCCTCCTATGGTAATAATTTGGACAATGGTCGTTACGGCATGCGCACCAATGCAGCCTTTACCGCCGATTATCGCAATGCGGCCTGGAATATCCCAAGCTGGACCTGGTCTTATGGATTGCTAAAAGGTCAGGGATTTTTACCCTCAGACTGGGGTTATGATGTATTTACGGATAAAATAAATGATTCTCGTTTTGAAAAATCATTCCAGCTCGAATATCAGAGTGCTTCTTTCGATAATGCGTCCCAATCGGACGGCCCCGGTCTTGCCTATACCGACGCGAAGAATGCTTCTCTGGCCTGGCAAGCTAATGAAGCCGATTTCTTTAATGTCAATATCAAGCCCAGCTATACACGTCCTTCCTGGAATGGACGGAAAGCGCAGGCCGGACAGCGGAAAATTGGAACAGCCGATCTGGGACTTGTTTTCCTTGAAAACAGTAAAGAAACGGCCATTGATATCAATGAGGCCCTTGCACAACCCTATGTACTCTATCCGCGATGGATCAAGGACAATGGAAAATATTATTACCGAAAGACAGGTGCAGACAGGTACAGCGGTAACGCTGGGCTCCTATTGAACCGTAAGGTCCGTCCATCTTCACGTAAATTTATCGATCCGAATCGTAGTACGGTAGACAACCATTTTGGTACGCGTGATGTCGCAATTTTTCGACTCGCCGAAACTTTTCTTATCCGTGCAGAAGCGTATGGCCGAAAAGGAGACTATGCCAATGCCATTGCCGATATCAATAAATTACGAAACCGAGCCGCTTACAAAGCCGGAGAAAACCGAGCCGAGGTATTGGCCCGCTTATACCCTGGAGCCGAATCATTGAACGCAGAAGAACGCTCCTATCCTTACAGCTCCGCGACGGCAACTTTTGATAAAATCAGCGTCGACGCTTCCTATTGGGACGGAACCTCTACGAAATCCAAAGCCGAACAATACCCGTCTGAGGCAAATACCGAATTGAAACGTTTTGTCCATTTTATCTACAATGAATACTCGCGCGAGTTTAATACGGAGCAGATCTTATACGAAGGGATACACCATGCAGGTATACAGCTGGAGCGTATGCTGCAACATGCACAACTTGCCTCGAGCCGAAGTGCGGGCTGGCCCAAATCGGATAATCCATCGGGATTGAATGGTCAGGACGGAAATGGAAAGGGAACCTTTTCAGCAACCCATACATTCAAACCTTTTCCGCAATCGTATATCAGTATGTTAACCGATAAAGATGGTGTACTCCTTGATGAAACAGCCCGCCGGGCCTATCAGAATCCGGGATATTAACCCTTTTAACATGAAATTGAACAGACGAAAATTTATAAAAAACACCAGCCTATTCGGTTTGGGCATCGGACCGCTCGCCAGTCTGAACTTGTATGGCGCTTCAAGCCGGACTACAGATCAAAATGGTGATGACCAATCAAAAACCGCTTTGGCCATTCCATTGAACTGGATCGACCGGCAACAGGGAGCACCCTTTTTAGGGACAACTTTCGGTGTCCCCTGGCCAAAAGGAAAGGTAAGGGAACAGCAGAAATTCGAGCTGCGTGATAATCACGGCCATACGGTCCCCATCCAAAGTTGGCCCTTGGCTTTCTGGCCGGATGGTTCCGTGAAATGGTCTGCATGCGCCGTTGCTAATCCATCGACACTGATCCAGGAAGAACTTTTTTTGACAACGAGTGAGCGCATACAGCCAGGGATCCAAGTGCAGGAGCGCGATGAGTCCATCACAGTCGATAATGGGCTTTTAAAAGTGAGCTTCGGAAAGCAAGGGACTAAGTTGCTACAGGAAATTCGACAAAATGGCCGGCTCGTTGCCAACGCTGTTATCTTGCAGATTTTGTTGCAGGATGCTCCTGACGCAGAACCTGGAGAAAATTTAAATAGGACAACATGGCAGTCCCATATCGAAAAAGCAGAGGTCGAAAACAGTGGCAGCCAGCGTGTCCTTGTCCGCGTTGAAGGAACACATCGGTATGGCGAGCTTAAAAAAATTCCGTTTATCGTCCGTTTTTATCTTTACGACAAGTCGCCCACAATAAAGGTAATTCACACCTTTTTATATGACGGCGATGAACAGCGCGATTTTATCAAGGGAATAGGTATGTCAGTTGTCATGCCATTGCTGGATACGCCCACCTACAATCGTTACATTCGTTTTGTCGGGGAAGACGGGAAAGTCTTCTCCGAGGCGGTAAAAGGACTTACGGGACTTCGCCGTGATCCTGGCAAGGAGGTACGTAAGCACCAGCTGGAAGGAAAGGAAGTCAAATGGGAGAACATTGCTGAAGCTGTAAAAAAAGGACTACCCTATATTCCCGAATTTGGCGATTATACCTTGCTGCAGGCCCATCCCTCTGCCAGTAGTATCGAAAAACGGACCAAGCCTGGGCATGCTTGGATTCATAGCCATGATGGCGGCCGTACTAAGGGAACCGTATACTTAGGGACACCTTTCGCTGGAGTCGCTTTGGGTATCCGTAATTTCTGGCAGAGTTATCCGGGCCAACTTGATATCCGTGGTGCCGCATCCGATGAAGCTACATTGACAGCCTGGTTATGGGCCCCGAAAGCCGAGGCAATGGACCTACGATTCTACCACGATGGCATGGGCCAGGACAGCTATGAAAAACAATGGGAAGGCCTGGAAATAACCTACGAAGACTACGAAGCAGGATACGGTAGTCCAATCGGTGTAGCACGGACTTCTGAATTATATTTGTCAATCTTTGACCAGAGCCCTTCGCCTGAAAAATTAGGGCAACTGGCACAGGCTTATCAGCACCCCCCACTCCTATCAGCCAGCCCATCGTATCTCTTCGAGCAGAACGTATTCGGTGGCAACTGGGGGCTTCCAGACCGAAGTTCGCCTTTGAAAGCGGCGCTGGAAGATAAATTGGATGCACTCGTTACTTTCTATCAGGGCGAGGTTGATCGTCGAGGTTGGTACGGATTCTGGAACTACGGAGATGTCATGCATAGTTATGATGCGGATCGACATGTGTGGAAGTACGATGTGGGTGGTTTTGCCTGGGATAACTCCGAACTTGGCACCGATCTTTGGCTCTGGTATTATTACCTACGTTCGGGCAATAGGGATTGTTTTCGCTTTGCCGAAGCCATGTGCAGACACACGGGAGAAGTAGATGTGCATCATCTTGGGCGGTTTGCCCCTTTAGGAAGCCGCCACAATGTGATGCATTGGGGCTGTAGTGCCAAGCAGCTCCGTATCAGTACGGCGCTCAACAGAAGATTTTATTACTACCTCACAGCAGATGAACGTACCGGTGACCTATTGCGTGAGCAGGTGGAAGCTGCTTATAGGCTTCAAGATATCGTCGCTCTCCGTAAACGAGTGGATGAACCTGTTGTCACACAAAAAGGCAAAGCTTTGGTAGGCTTTGGTACCGATTGGGGAGCGATTGCGGCAGCGTGGTTTACCGAATGGGAACGGACCCTCGATCCCAAGTTATTGGTCCGTCTCAAAGCCAGCATGCAAAGCATCACCGACCAACCGCAGGGATTTTTCACAGGTTTGAGCTTGCTGGATATTGCTTCCGGAAAATTTGACCGCCAAAAAGATAAAACTGTGCGGGTATCACATCTGAATGCTGTGTTTGGACTTGTTGAAATCTGTCAGGAAATACTGCTTGTAATTCCCGACAAAAGATTTGAAACAGCCTGGCTGCAATACTGTCGCTTATACAACGCATCCGATGAGGAGCGGCTACATGCACTGGGTACCAGAGAAGGCAAATTTAACCTACGGAGCAGCCATGCCAGGCTCACGGCTTATGCCGCCTTCAAATTGGGTGATCATTTGCTGGCAGAACGGACATGGCAGGAACTTCTTGGAACCAAGACCGGATCCTTCGTACAGACCACCACTATACCACTGGTAAGGCTAGCGAACAATCAGCAGGAATGGAAAAATATATCAACAAACGAAGCGGCCCAATGGAGCTTAAGTACGGTTCAGTGCCTACATTACGTAGGTAAGTTTCTAAAATAATACGTTATGCCCAATTTTTTTAAAAGGTGCTATTTAACATTATCTTGGCTGCTGTCGATTCATTTTATTAGTCCAGCACAAGAAAATTCAACATGGAACGTGCCATTAAACGAAATAAACCGATGGATCATCGAGCTGGAGTACCCCGAAAAGTCGACTATTGAAGCGACCAGCGAAGGACTAGTCATTGACTCCTATGGCGGAGCCACATTATGGCTGGACAGCTTATTAACTGGAGACTATGTTCTCCAATACGAGCGGGAAATAAGTCTTAACAAAGGGGAGAACAAACGGCTCTCTGATCTGAACCAGTTCTGGCTCGCACAGGAGCCCCACAACGAAATAAAACTAAAACCCAGAGATGGTCGTTTAGACAGCTATAATGACCTTATACTTTTCTATGTGGGTATTGGGGGCAACAACAACAGTACAACCCGGTTTCGCCGCTACGACGGATCTGGCGAAAGGATACTTTTGGCCGAGAAAAATGAAAAACCTTTTTTGCTGGAGGCAGGCCGCTCCGACACAATCTGTACTTTCGTACGTGCATCAAAGAGACAAACAGAAGTCTGGATGAACGGCAAGCCTTTATTTGTTGAAGAAGGAATCCAAAATACCAAAGGCTATTTTGGGCTGCGGCTTACCGCAAGCCGGCAAGTGATCAAATGGATGACCATTTCCAAACTACCGCAAAACCAATAGCTGAATAACAAGACCCTGATAACAAAAAAATAAATCAACATGAAACTATATCTTAACCTTACACTATGCTTCCTGCAACTTGCTCTATGTCTAGAGGGGCAAGCACAACACCAGAAAGCTGTAGATTCAGTTCCCAAAAAATACAATGTATTGTTTCTGATTGCGGACGACCTGCGAACAGATATGGGCATCTATGGCCATTCTTTGGCACATACCCCCCACCTAGATCAGCTCGCGGCAAAGGGCGTATGGTTCGAACGTGCCTATTGTCAATATCCACTATGCAACCCCTCCAGGTCGTCGTTGTTAACAGGGAAACGCCCTACCACAAGTGGTCTTTATGGAAATAGAGAATGGTTTAATGCATCTTTTCCGGATTGGATCAGCCTGCCTAAATATTTTAAGCAAAACGGCTACACGACTATTCGGAGTGGCAAGGTCTTTCATGGCGGAATAGATGACACCGAGGCCTGGGATATTGGCGGGGAAAACCGTCAATACGGTACGGTGATCAATGCTTCGGCTCCGTCTGCGGTGGACTCACAATCGTATTGGCAAGCCTACAGCAATTCAGCTCCCCGTATAGCACCCTATGCAGCGACAGCATCATCAGATAAATGGGCAGCCCTCACAGGCGAAGATGCCAGGCAAATAGGTGACACGAAAGTGGCGGACAGAGCCATTCAATATTTAGAAGATCTCAAACAAGCCAAGGAACCTTTCTTTTTGGCCTGCGGTTTTTCAAAACCGCATACACCCTTTGTAGCTCCCAAGGAGTTTTTTGATCTATACGATTTGGACAGTATTGCGCTCCCTCCTGATTTTTCATCGATGCCCGGCATACCGGTGGGATTTCCGGCTGGATCCATCCGCCGGAGAAATGCCGATTTCTTCGTCAACCGCACAGCGTCGATACAGGAAGCCAAGGAATATATCAGGGCCTATCTTGCCTGTATAAGTTACATGGACTGGAATGTGGGCCGCGTGCTAAAGAAGCTGGAAGAATCAGGACTAAAAGAAAACACCATTGTGGTCTTTTGGAGCGATCATGGCTATCAACTGGGCGAAAAGGGAAAGTGGTCCAAAGCTGGTTCATTGTGGGAACAGGGTACCCGGGTGCCCTTTATTATTTACGATCCACGGGCACAAGGTAACGGGCAGTCTTCGCCTCGTGTCGTGGAGCTGCTGGACATTTACCCAACTTTAGTCGACTTATGTGGACTACCCAGCTATAAGAACCTGGAAGGGAAAAGTTTAAAGCCATTGCTTTATGAACCCGATAAAAGCTGGGAAAGGCCTGCTTATACCGTTTGGAACGAAAATGGAAAAGGTGTTACGGGGATCACCGTTCGAACTGAACAATGGCGTTATGCGGAATTTTTCGGACATGGCGCCGGAAAAACGCTGACAGATATGGTTCGCGATCCCCATCAGTTGATTAATCTCGCGAACGATCAGCAGTATGCAGACATTGTTGATTATTTTCACCAGCTGGTTACACAACAGGTTGAGGGCAAGGTTGAGCTCCCTCCTGCTGCAAAATAACGTCTCTTCTAATTGATCACAAAGGGTGCTCATGAATGAGTACCCTTTGTGATTAAATTCAGTTTGTTTAAGAAACAGCTCCCCACCGAAGTTTTCGCCAAAAATTGAGAAAACCATCACATGCCGTATACTCCAAATCAAAACAACAAGGTATATCTTCCCAACCACTCCAATAGGAAACTACCGGCCAATCCATTGGAAAGCTCCACCAAGATTCTTTTTTTATTGAACTTTTTGATTTGAATATTGTTCAATTTGAAAGGAATATAGTTCAATTGTTAAAGAAAAAAGTATGAAAGCACAAATCGGACTCGTTATCACGGCAGTTGCCGGAGCGGCACTGCTCGTATACAGACGCTGGAAACAGCGTTCTGTACAGGAATCAACAGAACAAACAGATCGCAAAGAGACAGGCAATCTAACGAACCCACCTTCTTGGTACCGCCCGCTTAACATGCCCGAAATCGACAGCATGGATATTGTATCGTTGCAATATGCCCCCGTGATGGTATCGCCCGACAGAAATAATGCGGCGCAAGGGATCAACAAACACATTTCGTATTACCATAAAGGCAATAGACATCAATAAGGCAGTGATACGGAAATATTTGCAGTATAAGCGATTTCTACAGCTGAAAAAGTGCCCAAGGTCAGTATACAGCGCTGAACCGCAACAATAAATGCCCGCAGTTCCGCGTTCCAATTACATCGGTTCAGTCAGATCAAAAATAGGTGTCCTGATATCATTTGCACTGATTATATTTTCTTATATTTTCAGCAGGGATTTATACGGGTTTTCAATTTATACATGCCAAAATTCGCTTCAATCTCAGAATTATAGATTATTTTGGGGGACACCTTAATTAATATGGGGTTTAAAATATATGAGAAAAAATGCTTCCGGCATCAACAATTCAAAGCAACGTATTGAAAACAAGAACAATGATTTAGATCTTTATCTAAAAGCATTGAATTCTGCCTATTCGGGTATTATAATTACAGACAATCTGCAGTATGATAATCCCATTATTTATTGCAATAAAGCTTTCGAAACCATCAGTGGTTATGCCCACGATGAAATTATTGGCCACAACTGCCGTTTTTTACAGGCTCAGGACCGTTCGCAAGCCGAACGTAATATAATCAAAGAATCTATTGAGCGCGGTGAAGAATGTAAGGTTGAAATTCGAAATTATCGTAAGGATGGAACGCTTTTTTGGAACGAACTTTTTATTTCACCAGTGAAGAATGATGAAGGTCAGGTAACTCATTTTATTGGTGTTCAAAATGACATCAGCGATCGAAAAAAAGCGGAGCATGATCTTCGGGAAGAGAAGTCCCATGTGGAGCTCAAAATACAGCAAAGAACCAAAGAACTGCAAGATAAAGAAAGCTTTCTGTCGAGTATTATTGAAACAGTACGGGAAAGTCTCTTGGTGCTCGATGCCAATTACATCGTCCTGAGCGCCAATAGACATTTTTTAAACTCGTTTAAAGTCACCACAGAAGAAACGGTAGGGAATTTATTATTTGACCTCGGTAATCAGCAGTGGGATATTTCTTCTTTAAAAGAGATGCTCACTCAAATACTGCCCACCAATAACCCGGTTATCGATTATGAGGTAGATCATATCTTTCCTCATATTGGTCGAAAAGTCATGCTGCTAAATGCTTATCGTATTGAATTCGAGGGCCAGTACAAAGACCGGATCCTGATCGCCATCGAAGATATTACGGAAAAGAAAGAGCAGAATCGGCGTAAAGATGATTTCCTGTCCATTGCAAGCCACGAACTTAAGACTCCGCTCACAACAATCAAGGGTCTCTTCCAGATCTTACAGCGATTGAGTGCCGAAAACACCGATCCGAAATATGTCTCAACTTTAGATAAAATCACAGCTTATATCGATCGCTTGAACTTGCTGATAGCAAAACTCTTAGATACGTCTAAAATTCAATCCGGCAATCTTGAACTGCACATGGAGCCATTTGAGATCGATAAGACCATCCAAGATGCTGTTGAAAGCATGCGGTTGGCGGCACCTGATTCTGACATCCACCTTACAGGAAATACAGGTAGTATCGTCGAGGGCGACGAGCTCCAGATTATCCAAGTGCTGAACAATCTGCTCTCCAATGCTATAAAATATTCACCCGAGTCGAAAAAAGTTGAAGTTAGTATCCACAAGGTCGCCAACTTTATTAAAATCTCCGTACGTGATTATGGCATGGGCATAAGCTATCAGGATAGGCTAAAAATTTTCGAGCGTTTTTTTCGCGTCAGCCATATACAGAAAAAGTTTCCCGGTTTAGGCATTGGACTCTATGTTTCGCATGAGATTATCTTACACCACAAAGGAACGCTGTGGGTCGAAAGCGAGCCAGGAGAAGGATCCACATTTAATTTTACATTACCCATTGTAATCAACAAATAAAAAATATGCAGCCTAAAAAGATAATGATCTGTGATGACGACCGAGGAATACTCGAGATGCTGGAGCTATTTTTAGAACTAGAAGGATATCATGTCATCTGCGAAATTAATAGCACGCACCTGACAAAGCAATTAATTTCGCATAAGCCGGACCTCTTGCTGCTGGACCTCTGGATGCCCATACTTTCTGGTGACCAGCTGATTAAAATTATCCGCAGCACACCCGAAATCAAAGAAACTCCGATCATTGTGCTATCGGCAAGCGTTGATGGACCTGAAATAGCAGGGAACTTAGGCGCAAATGGTTTTATCGCCAAACCTTTTGATTTAACAGATATCACCGATAAAATTAATAGCATACTGAAAAACTAGTCGGCAAATACACGCTGACCAGACACAAATAAAAGCACTTTTTAATGGAAAGTGCTTTTATGTAGCTGATGTGATCTGACCACTATTCCGCCTTCTAAAAAATCTACTCTCCGTCGTTTAAGATACTAAATGCATACTATCTGCTTCAGGTACATCATTGAAGACGATTGAAAATGTAGTACCGACGTCTAATTCGCTTTCCACGTGAATAGCTGCGTTGAGCTTATTCGCAATTTGTTTAACAATGGAAAGGCCAACTCCCGAACCTTCAAAGCCTTCTGAATTGGCCATTCGGGCAAAGATTTCAAAAATCTTGTCGCCCTCCTTCAAATCAATTCCGATTCCATTATCCTTGATATTATACCGAATCGTATTTCCCTGCCGCATGCTCTCAACGGATACCTGCGGGTTTTGCCTCTTGCTGCTGTATTTTATGGCATTGCCAATAAGGTTCAGAAATAATTGATAGATCAATGTTCTCTCCCCCAAAACAGGTAGTGTTTCGCCCATTATAAATTCTAAATGCGGGACTTGGTATTGCTGTTTGCAATTTTCAACGATATTGACAATCTTGGACTGTGGATTAATTGGTTCGAACACAAAGTCTACATGATTTACTTTTGACATTTGGTAAACTCTATCCATCATATCCCGCATCAGCTGCGTCCCCTCCAAGATATTTTTCATTGATTTTGCAAGCAGTTCTTCAGAGATGTCTTTTTTATGGAGCAACATTTGCGCAGTGAGTTGTATCGTCGTCAGCGGATTTTTAAGATCATGGGTCAGCGTATAGCCAAAAGTATCAAGCGCATTATTAGAGCGCACCAGTTTCTTGTTCAATTCATCAATCTCTCCCCCACGCTGTGCTACCGCTTGCTGAATAATCTGTGTAATATTTTCAATAAAAGTAAGTTCAGAAGATTGCCATTTTTCGGCTTTTCCTTTTGTAATTTTTTTCCATGCCTCGAAAGAAGAACGTGGCGAAGGAAAGGTGATCTTTCTATCTTCGTCAACCTGCATCACTTTTTCCGGCTTCCCTGCCCAGGTCTCTTCTATGAGGCGTTCTTTCCTAAAAACATATAAGTACCAGTTATTTGCGGGCAGAATACTGATGCGTAGTACGCCGGGAAACATTTCAACATCTTCGGAAGGACCATCGCACTTAAATCTATCAGTCACAAAAAACTCCGCGTTGGCTATTTTTTTATCAATTTCTCGGAGCATTTTTTTATCAGGCACCTCACCCACCATCTTGATCGCGCGATCACGTTTAATGATTAGCCCCTGCCCATTCATTACCTCCATAATACGCAGGGCATACTTTTCCAACACGTCATACAAGTCGCGCTTGACCAACAAATCACTTTTTAGATCATGCTTCAGCTGCGATAGATTTTTCTGAACTTTCACCTGTTTCTTCTGAAAATCTGCCAGATAATTGTTTACAGCGTATTGTGTAAGAAAAGTACATAGATGGCGCTGTGAAAGATCGACATGCATTGGCTCCCGATTCTGACAGGCTACAAGCCCCCAAAGCTCATCGTCCACGATAATGCTAAAACTTGCACTCGCCTTTACGCCGGCATTTTTAAGGTATTGCAAATGCATGGGTGAAAGCGCCCGAAGGCTGCAGCGTGTAAGATCGAGATCATCGGCACTCCGCCCCATCAGCGGAATCGCTTCCGCATTGACATCCGCCGTATGGCGGGCATGAAAAATACGGTAAAGCTCGCGCGCCTGTGCAGGAATATCGAATTCCGGATAACGATAATTCATCAACGATTCCAGCTCAGCACTCTTGCTCTCTGCAATAACTTGTCCACTATTATCTTCCAAAAAGCGATACACCATCACCCGATCATAGTGAATAATGTCCTTAATCAATTCAGTCAATGCCTGCCAGCAAGAGTTGCCGCTGCTTCGGTTATCTAAATGCTTTGCATAATAATATAATTTGGTCGTTTTGACAGCAAGCGGATTGCAGGCCTCTATTTCAAGATAAATTTTGCCATCATACCTATAGAGGCTTAAAAAATAATCGTTTTGAAGGATAGTGACACGATCGGCATACCTGGCAAACATGCTGTCGGAAACAGCCTGTTCAATGCTCTCTCCACGAAGTTCAAATGAAGGAACTATCCGATGAAGAACATCATCTACAGTCATGCCCAGCATTGCGGAGTATTCTTCACCTACAATAGCGGCACAGTTTTCGCTTACTCCGATACACTTATCGTCTTCAAAAATAAACAGACACCCAAAAGACTGTATATTTCCACACAGGTGAATTTTTTCCTCATGACAATTAATTTCACGCATAAAGCTACTGATATATTAAATAAAAATATGGTAAAATCAACAGTCCTGTCCTCCATCAACGCTATCATATGGTTACTAATTTACAAAATTAATCTGACCTATCGAAATTTGCACCTTTCACTTTAAAACCTGAGTAAAAACGAACTGTATAGCTATAACCGGCCCGACTTTTCGAGCTCTTTCACAAAATCCTTCTCGTTGTCTTTGAATACACTCTATTGACTCTCTTTGGAAAATCATTTGCCATACTCTTTAACCTTTAATGGAGGTGGCAATGGCGGTATTTTCGTTCCAAGCTTGATCATGGGAGAGCTTTTGGGGTTTCATTTTCTTATGGAATCAATCTGACAGGGCTTGCAGAGCTGAACGTCCCTAATTTTGTGGTAGCTGGTATGGCCGGCGCCCTGAGCGGCGTTATGTATGCGCCTTTAACCGGTATCAATCTGGTGTAATTAATAAAAACCGGGCACTGCTTATCCGCCAAGGGCATTACCTCGAATAGGAAACAATAATAGTCCATTTAAGTTTAAAGATGGAAAGTACCTATCCGTTAACTTTTAGCAGCTCAACAATAGATTTCTGTCGGTGACTGTATTATATTGTCTGCTGCAGGTAAAAAAAGTACCACCCTTCTAATACTCTCTATCGATCTTTATGGAAATCCTTAGCTAGACATATCTTACCAATAACGAAGCAAAGGTCCTCAATTTTAAATTGATCAAAACCAATTCGGACCTTTACATCGTATATTAAAAAACAAGAATGGAGAAACGCTATGAAACAGGTATTTTTATTATTATCATTAGGATTAGGCTTATTTATGCTCAGCAAATTTTGTTTTTCACAAAAAACTAATGATTCCAAAATAATTAAAAAACAAGCTATGAACCCTACTGGCGAGAAAGATCAGGTTATTTATTTTGCAGGGGGATGTTTTTGGGGTACTGAGCATTTTCTTAAGCAGGTCCGTGGGGTGACCGCTACCGAAGTTGGTTATGCCAATGGAAATCTAAAAAACCCAAGCTATGAGCAGGTTTCCACAGGAAAAACGGGCTTTGCGGAGACTGTCAAAGTCACTTACGATCCACAAGTCGTTGACTTAAAATTGCTCGTAGATTTATTCCTAAAGACTATTGACCCGACCTCGCTCAATAAGCAAGGAAACGATATAGGAACACAATATCGTACCGGCATATACTATACAAGCGATTCAGCCATTCCGGTTATCAAGGAAAGCCTTGCCGAACTGGCGAAAAAATATCCGGCAAAATTAGTTGTTGAACTGGAACCCTTACAAAATTACTACGACGCTGAGACATACCATCAAAAATATCTCGACAAAAATCCTGGTGGCTACTGCCATATTGATCCGGAATTATTCGAGTTGGCACGAAAAGCCAATCCTTCTCCCGCCAAAGATTCATCCGCGCAGCAAACTTATAAAAGGAAAGACCAAAGCACATTAAAAAAAGAACTTACACCACTGCAATATGATGTCACGCAGCATCAGGCAACCGAGCGTGCATTCGATAATGCATACAATGATGAGTTCAGAGATGGCATTTATGTGGATATTACTACCGGTGAACCACTATTTGTCTCGACCGACAAGTTTGAATCAGGTTGTGGATGGCCCAGCTTTTCCAAACCGATCAATCCAGACTTAGTTGAAGAATTAGCGGATAATTCTCACGGCATGCGCCGCACGGAAGTACGTAGTAAAACTGGCGACGCTCACCTAGGACATGTCTTTGATGACGGCCCTGCTGACAAAGGGGGGCTACGCTATTGCATCAATAGTGCCTCTCTCCAATTTGTGCCTAAAGAAGAAATGAAAGCCAAGGGCTATGAAAAATACTTGCCCTTGCTAGCCAAGAAGTAAATGGTATAGCATAAATAGCTCTTAGCAAAAAACTGATGTAAGTCTGCATCAGTTTTTTTGTGCGCTGCTATCCCGAGCAGTACCGTAGTAAGCGATACGCTTACATGTGAAACAATCGTTATTTACAACAGCTAAAACCTACATCAAAAAAAAATTAAAAAAAATAGAATTATGAAATCCAAGCTATCCAAAAAGTCGTAAATGGTTATAAGTACAGAAAATTATAAAACTTAAAGACTTTTGTTATGGAAAAGACAACAAAGCCCCACAATGATTCGCTATTGCATTCCAATAGCGAAATTGAAAAAAGGGATCTTCGCAGAAGGGATTTCCTAAAATTTGCAGGCGCTAGCGCTGCATCATTAGCCATCCTGGGTATGTCCAGTTGTAAAAAAGATCATGATGACGGTATGGATAATGGTGGTAAGGGGCTATATTTTGGTAGTGGCGATATTGCTATTCTCAACTACGCATACGCGCTCGAACAGCTTGAAGCGGCCTTTTATATTCAATTGGTCAATAACCCCTACACTGGCATGACCGATATGGAAAAAGCATTCTTTACAGATATCCGTGATCATGAGATTGCCCATCGCGAATTTTTTAAAGTTGCACTGGGTGCCAAAGCAATCTCCAGCCTTGATTTAAATCTTTCGGGTATTAATTTCAGTAGCCGGGAAAATGTCCTGGCAACAGCCAAAACATTTGAGGACCTGGGCGTTTCAGCTTATAATGGTGCCGGATGGCTTATTAAAGATCCTAATTACCTTTTATTGGCAGGGAAGATTGTTTCGGTCGAAGCGCGGCATGCTGCTTGGGTACGTGACATGATCGACAACGGCAGTTTTGCCAATATGGAAGTTGTCGATTCCAATGGTCTTGATGTTGCCAAAAGCCCCAGTGTCGTACTGAGCGCTGCAGCACCGTTTATCAAATCGAAAATCGATGTATCGGATCTACCCACTTATTAATCACCCAAAACTCAATTATCATGAATCTTTTAAACGTTTTTGACCAAATAAATGCTGTAGATCCTGAGTTCAGCGATCGCATCAGCCCACGTCGCGAAGCAATTAAAAATCTAGCTTCCATGAGTAAAAAAGTAACGCTGGCAGCGCTACCCTTTTTCGTCAGTGAACTTTTCAAAAAAGCTTATGGTGCTACAGCTCCCACGGATGTAAATGGTGTCCTAAATTATGCATTGACCCTCGAATATTTAGAAGCAGAATATTATACCATGGGGGTTGCCAAAGCTGGACTCATTCCCTCTGGCAAACCGCTTGGAGCCATTACCACCATACGGGATCATGAGGTAGCTCACGTAAATTTTCTGAAACAGGTATTGGGCAGTAAGGCTGTTTCAAAGCCAACATTTGATTTCACCGCTGGCGGCACATTTGGAAATGTCTTTAGCGATTATGATACATTTTTAGCGGTTGCTCAAGCATTTGAAGATACCGGGGTGAGAGCATATAAAGGACAGGCAGGTATCTTGCTTGGCAACCGCGTTGTGCTTACTGCAGCATTACAGATTCATTCTGTCGAAGCGAGGCATGCCTCCCATATCCGGCAGATGCGCCGCGCACGAGGCGGTGGTGCTGCAAATCAAAAGCCTTGGATTACGGGAGCCAATGATACGGGTATCGGTGCCGCCGTAGATCCTATTTATGCAGGTGAGGATAATGTAAAGCAAGCAGGCGTTGACATTACTTCGCTGTCTGGCTCCATGGGGAAAATCTCAACTAGTGCAGCAACACAATCTTTTGATGAGCCATTAACCGCAGAAGCTGTACTTAATATTGCAGGTTTATTTATCAAAGCTTAACAAAAGTCTTAATCTACCTGTGAAAATGGCCCCGGTTTGGTTTACAAATTGGGGCTTTTTCGTGCCATAAAACCTTAATGAAAGTACAAATTTCAAGAAAATAACGTATTTGTCGCTTCGGCTCGCACGATGCCATATATCCCTGCTGCGGAAATATCCGATAGCCTATTATATCGCTGACGACATGCTCAGCGCATATACTTACCATATTAAAATCACTTGGGATATCTTCATTGCTGCCGGTATGGGTACGTTGATAATAGCGTTGCTCACGATCAGCTATCATGCGATCAAAGCAGCCTTGATCAACCCGGCTGTCAGCCTGAGGGATGAGTAAGGAGAAGAAACTTTTTAATGTAAAAGAATGCCAGCCATAGACTGCCTTTTGTTACATTTTAATTTATTTTGCGATCTGCTCCACGATGGAAAGACCGATCGCTGAACCTGCTACTTTTCGGCCCGGATCCAGTAAAGAGGCTCTATTTTCGTTCAATTGTAAAGAGGTTGTAAAGGCCATCGACTGAACGAAGCAGACCCTGTTTCGTATTTTTTTTTGTAAATTATCTCACTATGAAAATAGTAGACATCACAAAAGACACATTAATCAGTGCTCAGAAAGAAGGATTTACCGTATTAATCACCAAATTTAGTTCAGATCCGTTAAACCCAACCTGGATTGTCGATAAGGTTGAAAACTACAAAATAGAAGCTAGCAAAAAAGCGCTGAGCGAAAGCTACCAGCTATGCTATTCCATTAAAGAAGCCATTCTGACGATTGATAATCGCCCGTTCATTGGAAAGTTACAACTAAGCCATTGATAGCGTTTGATCAATCAGTTATTCAATACGCAATCGGAAGACTGTGTTGTTTCGCCATCCCATTAAGAGGATGCCTAACAAAGCAGGATTACTCATAAAATATATGCAAGGAAAGGCAGCCAGATGTGGCTGCCTTTTCCGTATACCTCCTATTTTTTCACTCCGGTCAACACCTTATTAAGCAATTCAGTAAGCTTATTTAAATCATCTTCCGTCAAGCTTTTCGCTGCTTCTTTGGCCACTGTTTCCCTAAAATTCTCCGAATTATCGATAATGAACCGGCCTTTATCCGTTACACTTAAGTTGAAAATCCTGCGGTCGGCAGCGGACTGTTGCTGTTCGACCAGATCATGCGCTATCAAAAATTTGAGCTGCTTGGACACAGCAGGCGGACTTATATTAAACGCCTGTGCAATCTGTTTGACGATACAATGATCGTGGCGATAAATATATTCGATCATATTATAGTGGGTCGCCGTTACGCCATTGATGTCGCCCCTATTCATATTTGCCAAGATGAAGCATTGTAAATCGGTAAACACTTCATAAAATTTCTGTTCAGTTTTGTTCATCGCCAACAAAATAGTTAACTTAGTTAATAATTACCAAAGTTAATGATTATGGAACATATTCACATCATACATGCCCGGCAAAATAATCTCAAGAATATTTCTCTCCAGATCGCCAAGAAAAAGATTACTGTTTTTACAGGGGTCTCAGGCTCGGGCAAGTCATCTTTGGTCTTTGAAACGATAGGTGCTGAAGCCCAAAGGCAGTTCAGCGAAACACAGGGCAGTTTTATCAGAAACCGGCTGCAGCACATCGGTGTTCCGGATGTGGACAAAATCGACAACCTGAATGTCCCCATCATTATCAATCAAAAAAGATTGGGCGGCAATGCACGCTCGACTGTAGGAACGGCTACCGACATATATGCTTCCTTGCGCCTGCTTTTCTCGCGCATGGGAACACCCTTTGTAGGCTATTCAAGCGCTTTTTCATTCAATAATCCTTTGGGCATGTGCAAGGCATGTGAAGGACTGGGCATGGTGCAGACCATTGATGTAGATAGCCTTATCGACAAACAAAAATCGTTGAACGAAGGGGCTATCCGATTCCCGACCTTTCAACCGGGCGGCTGGCGCCTGACACGCTACACCCAATCAGGCTATTTTGACAACGACAAAAAACTGCACGATTATACGCCGCAGGAATGGGAGCTCCTTTTGCATGCAGCCGAACACAAACCCAAACATCCTGATCCGGAATGGGGAAAAACGGTCCAATATGAGGGTATCATTCCCCGTATTGAAAAAGCATTCCTCAAGAAGCAGTCTAAGGAAATCATGAGCCGAAAAGAGGCTTTAAATACCATTATCGTTACCAAAACTTGCCCCGTATGTAAGGGAAAACGGTTGAATGATACAATTCTGTCCTGTAAAATAGCGGGCAAAAACATTGCCGACTGTACGGCCCTTTCGATTGATGAGCTGTTGGAATTTGTTGCTTCTTTACAATCAAACGCTTTTGATGTTATTCTTACCGAACTGAAAAAGAAACTGCAACATATCGTCAACATCGGCTTACAGTATTTGACCTTGGATAGAAGAACAGACACGCTGTCGGGCGGAGAAAGTCAGCGCATCAAAATGGTGCGAAACCTGGGGAGCAGCCTGACGGATTTACTCTATATTTTTGACGAGCCGAGCATCGGACTTCATCCAATGGATTTACAGAACATCGCTGCAATTATTAAGCAGCTGCGTGATAAGGGCAATACCGTTTTACTTGTTGAGCACGACCCCGATTTGATCCGAATAGCCGACCGCGTAATCGATATGGGACCAGCATCTGGAAAAAAAGGCGGCGAGATTGTCTATAACGGCACGGTTGCGGGACTAAAAACATCAACAGGAAAAACAGGTCTGTATTTTGCCAAACGGCCTCAAATTAATCATAAACCACGATCAGCAAAGGGATACCTCGAAATCGAGCATGCGAGTCTGCATAATCTGAAAGACATCCAGGTAAGCATTCCCCAAAAGGTGATGACCGTGGTTACCGGTGTGGCGGGTTCGGGCAAAAGTACGCTTATCAACAAAGTGCTGCCCAAATTTTATCCCGAAGCCACCATCATCGACCAGTCGTTATTTTCAACAGGTGCACGTTCCAATCTGTTGACCTATCTGGGTTTATCGGATGCGATACGTACCCTGTTTTCAAAAGCAAATCAGGTATCCGATAAACTTTTTAGCCGAAATAGCCTCGGCGCCTGTGAAAACTGCAAAGGTATCGGTATCGAAAAAATTGATCTGGCCTTTATGGATGATATTGAACAGACCTGCGAGGTCTGCGGCGGCTCTGGCTTTAAACCAGCCGTCTTAAAATATCATTACCATGATAAAAATATTGTTGCGGTGATGGATATGACTGTCGAAGAAGCCTATGATTTTTTCCCGGACAAACTATACCGTCAGTCGTTTGATATGTTACTCCAACTCGGTCTGGGCTATCTTACTTTGGGGCAACGGTCAGACAGTTTTTCGGGTGGTGAAAGACAACGATTGAAACTGACCAAAGAACTCAAGAACTCCAACAAGATTATCGTCCTCGATGAACCAAGCACAGGCTTACATCCAAACGATACCGAAAAGCTATTAAACTTTATCAATAACCTGGTGGACAACCACAATACGTTGATCGTTATCGAGCATAACCTCGATGTTATCGCCCAAGCTGACTGGATTATCGATATTGGGCCCGGAGCGGGGAAGTATGGCGGAAATGTAGTGTTTACAGGTACCGTTGCCGATTTGCTCAAAGATACTGTCTCGCTAACGGCAGCCTGTTTACGGCAACATATCCATTCCGAAAAATGATTTCAAAGTTTTCAAGAAAAGGCTATCTGTTAAATACTAAGCTTTTATAGCGATAATCAAGGACTCGTTTTATATGTATCTCCTCCCATCACAGCTTTGAGAAATTCATTTCTGTAGACATTGCCGATAGCAACTTCGTATTTTTGGATGTAAATATCATTGTTGTCGAATGAATCAATTTTGTCTTTATTGACTATAAATGAACGATTGACCCTTATGAAAACTTCCTTAGGAAGCCATTCGTAAATATTCTTAATGGTCATTCGTGTGATTATCCGGTCATTTTCCATCTGTATAATAATATAATCTTTAAGCCCTTCAATAAAAAAAATGTCTGCTAGATTTACTTTGTAAAATCTTCTATCCGATTTCACAAAAATATAGTCGTCAGCCACTTTGTCTACACTTTTATTTTCTTCATCCAAGAGCAAGGCATGATAGGCAATTGCTTTATCTACCGCTTTACGAAAACGAGCTGAATCAATAGGTTTGACCAAATAATCGACAGCGTCTAATTCATAACTGTCCACAGCATATTGGGAATAAGCGGTTGTAAAAATAATCAACGTTGTTTTGGGAATAGTTCGGGCAAACTCGATTCCATTGATTCCCGGCATATTGATGTCCAGAAAAATCAAATCAACTTCGGTATTTTGTAAGTATACTGCAGCAGATTCTGCATTATTAAATCCATCCAATAACTCCAATTGTGAGATTGTTTCCGCCATTTTGGTAATCCCCCTACGCGCGATGGGTTCATCTTCAACTATAATACATTTCATATTTTCAACGTTAATTTTACCGTATATTTTTGCTCCGTTTCCGCTTTTTGCAAAACATACTTATTTTCATAAAGTAGATCTAGTCTTCGGACAATATTGTTTAAACCAAGTCCGCCAGTTTTTTTCGGCTGCGAAAATAGCGGTTTTGAATTTTCACATATAAAAATAAGCACATCATTATCTTGCTTAAAAACTAAATTAACATAAGACGCATCGTTGCTATCGTTATTATGCTTTACTGCATTCTCCACAAACGGAATAAAAAGCAATGGAGCGACTTCTGCGCTATCAATATCTCCTAGGGTTTCTATACTGAAATAAAATTCGTCACGGCGTATTTTCTCCAGATCTAGATAATCAGCCAACAAGCGAATATCATCCTTTAGATAAACTCTTTCTCTGTGACTATCTTTCCATTGATACCTGAGTAACTCATCCAATTTGGTCAAAATTTGAGCCGCCATTTTAGGTTCGTCATCAATCAATATATTAGCATTATTGATGGTATTAAAAAGAAAGTGAGGATTGATTTGACTTTTCAGAAATTGAAGCTTCGACTCGGTGGTTGATTTTTGTAATTCCTTCTCTCTGAAATGACTTTGCATGAGCGGTTTGAATAACAAAAATGCCGACATACCTAGCATAAATAACAGTATCGCAAAAAAAGATGAGGTGATACTCAAAAATATGGCTATTGAACCTGGTTCTTGGTGACTAACAGCGATGTCATAAAATAAATCTTGCAAGATGACCATTATTACCATCGCAAAAACCGTAAATAGTAGTAGCGCCAACGTATACTGCAAGATTCTACTATTGGACATAAAATAAGGAAACAACACATACACATTTACGTAAACCAACATACTCATAAATAAATAGTAGGTAGCCCATCCACAAAAGCGATTAAACGACAAGTTTAAGGTATCCGGTGCATCAAAAAAAATACCGACGCTAATCAAGAAGATCATAAGCTGTAAGGCAACATGACGATGCAAACGATATTTGCGATCGGTCAAAAAAGAAATGCCGCTATTGTGCTTCCCCACTAATTCCATCATCATAAAACCAATTGAAGTTGTAAATTACCTGCTTGTGATTTTAATTGATAAACATGAGAATGCAGCGTATCAAATTTATTCTTTACATCAGCTAAGTCGTTATCGTTTAAATTGTATTTTTCTCCGAAGGCAAAATCAAAATTTAAGGTTTGATCTTTCGTTTCCATTTCTATTTGGAGATAAGAGAGGGCTTGCTTTTCAACTAAAGTTTGCACTAGTACGATCAACAACAAAGGTGTAATCAAAAGTTGATTGGTTTGCCCTTTTATAACCAGTGAATAATCGAAATGACGATCAGATATCAACTGATATAAATTCAAAAAATTGGATATAAAATGTATTTCCGATTGGAGAAAGACTTTTTCTCTATCACAATCGTATAATTGATATCTTAAAAGTTGACCAAGCTGCATCAAAATAGTTGAAGAGATTTTGGGTTGCGTAGGAGCTAAAGCAGATGCTCTTTGTAAAGCTTTGGATAAAAATATCGGAGAAACCTGTCCTTTGAGTTTGTTGACTTCGGATTCTAGAAATTGATGTTCTAATGATAAAATCTCTTCTTTTTTTTGATTCCAATTGCGAAACAGTTCTACTGCTGACATACTCCAAAAACAGATCACCGTAATCACAGATGAAGACAGGCTGTCGACGAAAATTAGGGGATTTAGGTAGGATTGTATCCGATGTTCTAATCCTAAAAGCGTTCGTATTTTATATTCCAAAAAGACATTGGTAAACAGCAATATAAACACAGAAACGATTAGTAAGATGACGTAAGTGCGGAATTTTTCATTGACTAAAAATCGTGGGATTAAAACAAAATAATTACCATACGTCGCTAAAAGATATGTTGAAAACGAAGCTATGCAAATCAAATAAATCTTGTTTCCTAAATAAAAAGAATCCGCTTGATAAGCTATAAAAACTTGGTTAAAGGTAATGATCCCCAAAATAATAATGAAAAATACATGTCGCCAAAGACGATACTTGGAATCTACGATAAAATAATAAAATGGACTATACATCATTGCTTTATTACAATCGGTATAAAATTACGTTAAAAATCAATTCTGTACAGCACATTAAAAAGCGAAGTGGCTTGTTTTTTTGCTTCGATATTATGCCCATTTAGATTGTACGCATGTCCATAATATTCTTTTGCGCCAGTTACATTCAGCCATTTAATAGCCAACTCGTGTGAACGTTTTAATCTGTTCATTCGATAGGTGATCGTATAATTGGCTACAAATAGCGGATCAAACTGTTTTGCGTATGCCCGGCTTTCATCGTATTGTATTTCTCTATCGATATGCAGTAACGAGGAAGCTTCATCGACTGGCGAATATCGCTGACCTCCTTGTAAGGTTAATTTCAAATTGACACCCAATACATCTCTTTTTTTACTTCCTATTGTCCATTCTCTACCTGTCAATCCATTGATAATAAATCGACTGTTATATTTTGTATTATGCCAAATACCATCCCCGCCTTTATACTTTGAATCGAAAAGGGATGCTGTCAATAAATAATAATAACCATTACTCAGATATCTTTCCAAAGTCACATCAATACCGACATTGCGTCCCCTGCCATTATTCATCAAAGCATTTTCTACATAAAACAAACTGCGGTTGAGCACTGAATAAGAACTATCTGCAATGACAGGAACATTGAACAAATGCTGGATATATGGCTCCACTTTTAGGTTCATATTTTCATTTAGCTTATAGTTGTATGACATTGAAAGATGTTGTGTTTTTGTAAAATCAAGATCTTTGTTTAGTAGCTGTCCGGTAAGTTTGTCTTTTACGAAATACACATCAAGCTTTTCCATCCGGCTGTGTACTCCATACGCCATGGCAAGAGAAGTTTTTGATGAAGCTTGCCATTTGAGCGATGCCCGGGGTTCAAGTGTCCAGCTATTATTTAAAGTTAGGAGTTGAGAGTTGATGCCCAAGGTGGCTGTTAGGTTTGTTTTCAATTTAAACAAAGAACTGCTATAAACAGCAATCAGATTGGCATTGCCCTTACCTTGGGATAGCGTCTGTAATGGTTTACCGATGTTAGGAGCCAATTCCATGTGCATGTTGTAGCGCATATTTGTCATGGAAAATCCTGTTTTATTGATATGCCAATCGTTATACTTTTTGTCAAACGATGAAGTCAAAATCAGGTTATTAAAGCGGCTGTCGAAATCCAAATGTGGATTAATAATCGGGGAATTATCATAATATTGTTCTTTCGCATCATTTTTTGAAAAAGTGGAAGCTAAAGTGGTGTGTAATATTCCGCCGCCATCGAAATAAAAAAGATGATTGATTCCAGTTGCTGCTGAGGTTTGTCGCATTTCGGAATATTTTCCATCATCGCTGTATGTCCAGGCAGATTCGTCTTCTTTCTTTGTATTGAAATTGTCGATCAATCCTGTGCCCCAAATGGAAAATACGCCGCTTTTTTTAGTAGGAAAATTAAATTTAAAATTCAAATCCTGATAATACAACAATTGATTCTTTTGATCACCACCACTCAATTTGTGCATTAATCCCGTAGTCGAATATCTATAATTGAATAAGTATGATGCATTTTTTGTTGAACTAAAAGGGCCTTCTGAGGCAAAATCCAAGCCCAACAAGCCCAATTGAATAGTATGCTCGTAATTGCGGTTGTTGCCATTTCTCATTTTCATGTCGAATACGCCTGAAACGGCATTGTTATATTCCGCAGGAAATGCACCACTGTAAAAATCAGAACGGCCCAGCACGTTCGAACTCAAAGATGATAAAATACCTCCCCCCAAAGTCGCGATGTCGGCAAAGTGATTGGGATTTGGAATTTCAACGCCTTCCATTCGCCATTGCAACAAGCTGGGAGCATTGCCATGAACGGAGATACCATTATTGCCTACACTAGCTGAAATACCGGCAAAGGAACTTAACAAACGAGCTGGATCGTCCAACCCACCCGCATACCGACTGGCTTCTTCCATACGCAAAGAGCGAGATCCTGTCAAAGCCATTTTATTCAAAACTTGATCTTTATTGTTACGAGGCCTTATGATAACTTCATCTAAAACTGTCGTGGACTGGTACATTCCGATTTCGAGGAACACTTCTTTGCTGGAAGTTAGAAGAACTTCTTTAATAAGTACAGGTTCGTAGCCAAGTCGTTTAGCTTGAATAGTATAACGACCGACCGGTATATTTTGTAGTATGAATTGTCCTTTATCATCGGTTGTCCCTTGAACGTTCGGATATTCGATAACAGAAAGTGAAACTAAAGTCAACGTTTTGCCAGACAAATAATCATTAACGACACCTCTTATATTTTGTGTTGTTTGTTGGCCGTAAACTGAGGTAGAAATAAAAAGACCTAAAAGAATAATCATCATTCTATTCTTTATCAACGTCATCATTCTATAAACTAAAAGGAATAAGTTACGTATTCCGTTCCTCTTAGTGAACTCGTCTTTCAGTACACTTTCTAATGCATCCAACACTTTTTCGCAATCGTTTATATTTACTTTTGATCGTTCGGACACTTTCGTTATTGTTTCGCTTTTATTCATTTTCTATTAATCTGATTGATGCTGTAAAAATAGAATACATCAAAATTGACAATAGAAATAAGAGACAGAACTACGGTTTTCTGCGACAGAAAGCACTATAAATAAGCATTAGCGTTTTCCTTCATTCAAGAAAGTGTAGTGCCCTATCTTCCCCTGAAGTAGCCCAAATTTTGAATCTTTAGTGGCTTCAGTGGAAAACGTATGTCGGCGAGTGGTGATGGAGACAGGAAACGAATACCCAGTGGCCTTTCTCAATAACGAACAAAGTTCTCTACATTGCTGTCCTTTGTCGGATACCAGATTTTGGACATTTAACGGTCGGCCTTGTGTATAATCCGTATAAGTAATTTCTCTTTCTCCAACTTTTTTTGCTGGCGTATGATAAATCATTAAAAACAGACTCAACAAAACCATACTAAATGGAATACTCATCTTTGCTACTCTTAATTTTAGGTTATTATCAATTGAATAGAAACAAAGTTTCTATTCAACCGACAAATTTACTATCCGCACGGTTATTACGTCAATGGTTATCTTTAACCATAAAATCCATCGCGTATGAAGCATATTGTTGTTTATTAATATCGTATTAAACGTATGATCTTCTTCTATTCTTGACAATAAACCTTCTATTTCTCGTTGCTCCCTAAAAGACTGGCATTGGATCATAGCGAAAAAGTCACAGGAAAATAGTAAAATTTTCCCGTGACTTTAATCGACAGAATTGAAGTAATCAGTTCAGCTGAGACTTTCTGAATTCCAAGGGTTTCATTCCCGTCTGCTTTTTAAAAAGCCGGGTAAAATACGATGGGTTTTCAAAGCCAAGTTCGTAAGCAATTTCAGCAACACCTTTCTCCCCTAAGCGCAGTAAGTTCTTGGCTTCTGAGATCATAAAAATATGGATCAGCTCCATGGCTGTTTTGCCCGTTTCCTGCTTCAGCAGGTCACTGAGGTAGCGTGGCGACACAAAGAGCTGATCGGCCAGAAAGGCCACATTGGGCAGGCCGCTTTTCGCCAGCAGGCCCTGGTTTACATAATTCCGAAGCTGATCGTTAAACTTGGATGCTGTTTTGCCGATCACCTGCGCCCGATCGATAAACTGCCTTTTGTAATAGCGCTGTGCATATTTCAGGATGGAAGAAACATGGCTCAGCATAATTTCACGGCTGTATTCGTCCGGATTAGTATCGTATTCGTCCTGGATTTTTGCATAGAGCTCCAAAATTAGCTGCTCCTCTTTCGGGGAAAGATGCAATGCCTCGTTCACTTCATAATCGAAAAAACTGTATTTTTCGATTTCCTTGAACAGTTCGTGCCCATGCAGGTAGTCCTCGTGGATCATCAACATATAGCCCTTTTCTTCGAACTCCAGGTTTTTCATCTCGATGATCTGCCGCGGTTTCGCAAAGAAGAGACAGCCGTTATCGTGATCGTAGCGCGTACGGCCGTACATCAGATTGCCGGATTTAATCTTCTTAAACGCGATCACATAACAGTCGCTGGTAAATTCCCTGTCCCCCAGTTTACAGTCCGAAAGACAGCCGACCAAGCTGAAGAGCGGATGCTGTGGAGCTTCCCAACGATTGCCCAGATGTAGTTCTGTAAGAGTTCTATAATGTTGCATCGGTTTTCATTTTATCAAAGTTAAAAAATATTCTACCGGATTGGCCATTTTTTAATGTCCGTGCGCTGCAATGCTGACCTCTTTCCAGCCTTGGATATCTTCGAGCCTTTTCGTATACACATCGTTAATGACCTGGTAAGCAATTTTACCGAACAAGATGCGCTTGGGCGGATTTTCACTATCGATGATGTTTAACACAGGCGCTACGGTCGCTTCGGGGTTGCCCCAGGTATCAGGGCTGTCACCAGTGGCCGCAAAGGCGGCACGCACGGGCTCGTAATCCGTAATATCCGAAGAAGTCTGAACAGCAGATGCTCCGGCCCAGTCTGTTGCAAAACCGTTTGGCTCAATCAAGGTCGTTTTGATGCCCAAGTGCGCGGTTTCCGAACCGATTGTTTCGATGAGCCCTTCTATGGCAAATTTTGACGAATTATATAAACCCAGTAGCGGAATGGTGGTCAGTCCAAGAAAACTGGAAACCTGAATAATATGGCCACTCTTCTGTTCCCTCATGATCGGCAATACGGCCTGCGCTACCCACAATGATCCGAAAAAATTCGTTTCCATCTGATCACGAGCCTGCTGTTCGGATGTTTCTTCGGTGGTACCAAATAAGCCAAATCCGGCATTGTTGATCAGCACATCGATACGACCAAAATGGTCTTTGATCTTGTTGACTGCGGAAAAAACATTTTCACGGCTGTTAACATCCAGTTCTACGGCTAAGAGATTATCGCCATAAGCAGCTTTCAGCTCTGCCAAAACAGTGATATTTCTTGCCGAGGCGGCAACTTTATCGCCGCGTTGAAGTAAGGCCTCAGCCCATAATTTTCCAAATCCTTTGGAAGCTCCTGTTATAAAAACTATTTTGCTCATCGTTATTCTTTTTGTTTATCCAAAATTACCGCTATTGGTACGGGGAGACTAACTCATTTGAGCTGAAGAATAGCACAGATTTACGGAGCTGTCATTTTGCAGCATTCGTTCGCCTTTGGTTTGGTTATACCCAGGCCTAAAGTGCTATACCTGTTACTGCCCGGAGGATAAGGACCTAGTTTGACCTCTGCTTCGGACCAGGTTCGTACCTGCTTCGGACAAGCAACAGATATTGAACAGGTGCTGTACAGTTGTTGAACAGACCCTGAACAGGAAATATCTGGTCAGCAATGGTTCAATATTGGTTACCTTAGTGTCCATTTCCGAAGGTGGTACGAAGCAGGTACGAACACAACCCGAAGTATTGATCATATCGAATGTCTGTTATACAATGCCTGCGCAAAGCGGAAATAAGGTACAGGTATACCCTATTTCAATGTCATACGCTTAACGATTAAACCAAATTCTTCAGAGCAATAGCTTCAATCCAATGGAAATATTCCGTCCCGGAAGGGGGGCAAGATATTTGAGTATGGAATTTTGCGGACGTGCTTCTACATTCAATAGATTATTTCCTGAAATAAAATAGACAAACTCATATCTCTTTATATTTACCTTATAACCTAATTGTCCTGTTAACAAAGAATAAGCTGGCATCTGCGGCTCAATATTGATATTTTTACCCAAATAACGTTGTTTCAGATACCGATCAAAATTGGCGTTCCCAAAAAACTTTTTATAGTGAAGTGCAACCGACATTCCATACCTACTGGTTGGTAGGTTGGGCATAAAGTCACCTTCTGCCCATTTGCGCATGTTGTCATCTGAAGTATTTATATTTTTGACGAGATCAGCGAAAACATTTAACGCTACATGACAATCTGCGGCCCATGCATAGGTATAGCCTCCTTCTAGCTCCCAGCCCTGAATTTCGGTATCTGAAGCACGCCATTCCTTAACCAAAAATCCTCCAGAACGAGAAATGCCTGTATGGGCCAAATACAGGTAATCTTTAAAAAAACTGCGGTAATGCGTCGCCGACCATTTGAATCCACCATATTTCACCCCTGTGGATAGCTCATAAGAATTTGAGCTTTCCTTGTTCAGTCGATCATCTCCATTTTCTTCTACCAGGATTGCAAAATGATCATTTCCGGCATAAAGTTCATTGACCCCTGGTGCGCGTTCTGCGTGTGAAAATGTAGCTTGTACATAGGCCATGTCAAAAATTGAATACTTGATATCTCCCGAAAAATGGTTTAAGCTAAAATCTCGGGCTGAAAGATCACCTCCGGCCATCCCCCTGCTGCGCTGATAAGTGGGATCGCTCAATGTACGCCGCGCAACCCAGTCGTGCCGATAACCTACATGAAGGGCAACTGGATTAAGTTCTATTGTCTGCAAGGTAAAGATACCTCCTTCCCGACTCAGATTATTGGGGATATAACGCCGATCGCCCTCGCCCCTTAAGGTCACAACTGAAAAATCAACCCCACTCGTCCCAGACCAAAAAGGATTAAACTGTTGCGTTATCTCCGATCGAAGCGCATGACGCTCACTATCGAACTTATTGACACGGTACCTGCCCAAGAGCTCCCGGTCGTCTGATACCTCCCCGCGGTAATTAAATTTAACCGCCGAGATCAACTGTGTTTTTGGCTTAAAAGCAGATTCTACCTGCCAGGCATATGAATAGGTACGCGTATTGATCGGTTCATATATCGGGGTCCAAACTGTCGTGTGACTATGGACAGGCTTGTTGCGCTGCGCAAAACCCGGAATACCATAATAGCTTTCAAGCGCGTAAAGCCCCAGACCCAGTTGAAAGTTGTCTCTGATGTAGCTGGCACCTGCATTGACAGCATTTCGCTCGGCGTGGCTATTGGGCATCACGCCAGGCTTGACCGGTGCGTAATCTGTAATCCCATGAACGACTTCAGTGTAAAGTGGCGTGTTGGGATCCTGCCCAGCGACATATTTGTCATTATGAGGGTTTAGCACCTTTGATCCATTGATAAATGAATAATCTTCAAAGGTATACAGATCGGCCTCCGATAAGCCCCACTTCGGATCGCCCATATGCTCGATCACAAACTGGCTCAAATAGGGATATAGCGTCAGATTTCGAATCGTCTCCCGATCGACATTTACCTGTGCCATTGCGGCGGTCAAATGATCGATCTTTGGATCATAAGCAATGGCTGCTTTTGTATTGCCCGGGATCTTGAGATTTCCGTGCCTGAGCCTCATTGCGCCAATATGTCCCACCCAGTACTTTCCAATGTTTGCATTGAAAGCCAGCGATTGGCTATTGCCATTATTCGTTCCTAACTCCGCATTGGCCTGACCTGCAATCTGCTTGGGCAGCCGATTCATCGGAATGGTGTTGTCTTTAACATTGACCGCTCCACCAATGGCCTTTCCGCCAAATAATACAGTCGCAGCACCCTTGTACAATTCTATTTCGCGTAGATTGTCCATATCGAAATTGGGGTTTAAGTTTGGACTGATACCCGATAAATCATTGATCGAAAGCCCATTGGACAGCACACTTACCCTGCTACCACTTAGACTCCGTATCATGGGCATACCAGAATTGGGGCCAAAAGAAGCATTTTGTATCCCAGCGATATGGCTCAATGTTTCACCAAGCGTTTGTGCCTGTATACGATCCAGCTGCTTTCGATCCAGCCTCGTCTTTTGCCCATGGCCCGGTACAAAGCCAGTGGTCTCCGCGGTCGGAAGCGTATAGCTTCGCAATGTATCCACTGTTGGTTTACGCTGCGCATGTGCAGTTTTTGTGATCGCTAATAGCACGAGAGATGCTAAAAAAACTTGTTTCTGATACCGTATCATCCTGTAGCCTATTTCTGTTTGAGCTGCAAAATTAAAAAAGATAACAACAAATGCAATATTGTTGCATTAATAATTTACAATCATTACCTTCGTCAAAAAATTAACTGCACATGAAATACATCAACACACCAATCGTCCTTGCCGGGGCACTGATTCTGATGCTCGGAGCAGCATCATCCTGTAAAAAGGAAACAGCGCCTACGCCCACTGAAATCTCGCTTTCGTTACCGTCGCAGGTCAGCCTTCGCTATGGCGAAACACAGGAAATTAATCTGCCGAAAGACCTGTCTGCAAAAGCAGGACTTACGTTCAGCTTTGACTTTTCCCAGATTGCAGACATCAATTTGGGCAACGGGGTTAAACTCAGTGATAAATTGAATCAAGCCATCAAATTTGACAGTGAAAAACAAAACATACTGATCAACAGTTCCCTACTCTATCCAAACGGAGCTCAATCGAGCAGTGCACGGATTCCCGATGATTATAAGGTCACTGTCATAGCCAAAGAATCTCAGGGCAAAGTCGTCGGGAAAGAAAGTTTTTCGCTCAAGATAACAGCTGGATCTATTGCTATCAAAGGCCTAAAAAATGGCAACGAGTTACCTTATTCGTACGTCCTGTATGGCGACCAATCTACTGATTTTGAAATCGATCCGCTGGGCCTACCAACTGCTGGCGCGAGCTTTAATTTGGTTAAAAAGGATGGACAAGAAAACATTGCTTCAATAACAGGTACGCATATCAAATTAGCAAAGGATGCGGGCGATCCGGAAAAAAAAGCTGAAAAGTCGTTCGAGTTGACTCCCGAGCTTAGAAAAGATGGTTTTCCTGTCGCCGCCACTACTTTCAGGGTCATTCTGATTCCACAGATTAAATTTTTGTTTGGGCAATATTATCCCGATCTAAACTTGACCATAGACTTTAGTCTGATACATATCGGTCTCTCAAATGGTTATGTCTCTGCAGCGCCAACCCTATATCCCGAAAAATATAAATCTGCTTTTGAACTGATTTCCATACAAAAAGATGGACAGGCATTTACGGATAGCGAAAAGCTGTTTAGTGTAAACGCCCAAACAGGCGTTGTTTCCGTGAAAAAGAGCGACAGTTTGAAAGCTGGCAACTATAAGGTGACCATAAAAGCCGTGACAACGACAGGGCTAGAATTTACGGCTAGCCTCACTTTAGCCATGTCTGAAGGATAATCGTACTATCCTGGTTTACTCCCCAAGCCAAACGAATGATAAAAGCGCACTGCAGGAGTGCGCTTTTATCATTTATGCCATCAGGTATTATTTTCGGCCCCTATTGTTCTATCTACCGATCATACGGCTTGTTAGTTGGTTTATCCTGGTTAAAGGATAAGGCATTGATCCGAAAGGTTAAAAACAATCCATTTTCGTCCAGATTCAGAAGGTTACTGTGTTCCCAAAAACTGTAGAATCTTTCGCGCAGGCGACGCGACACCTCCAGCATGCTATTGAGCTGTGCGGCAGGCAGCACAGTTTCTATGGAAGCCCGGACAGCAGGATCCAGGAGCACCATTTTAGCGCCCTCCTTGTCCCGGCCAGCCTCATATTTCTGTAGCTGATTGACACAAAAAAGCATGTTGATGTAATGGGTGCTGCTCACCTTCACCAACCAGTCCGAAGCAATCAGCATCCGGCCGGCCCTGTCGGAGATCATCTGCTTCTCGCCATCGCTGCCGAATATAAAAAAACAACGGTTCTTGCGGTAGCAGAGCACAACCCGGTGAACTGGAAGCTCACAACTTTTCTCAGATCCCGCTGCCGCTTCCAACGAGTGGATATATGCCCGTAATGCGGGCATGCTCCGCTGCTCCTGCCAGGCGGTCAGCAGGTGGCTATCGGGAAGCCCCGGGCTATCCATGCCCGACTGCAGCAGGCTGATTTCCTCAGCGAGTTCAGCCTGCCTTTGTAGCAGCTGTTCCATCTGTTCCTGCAGGGTACGCTCCTGCCTGCGCAGATCGGCATTGGCCGTGAGCAGGCTCCTGCGCTGCGCGATCAGGTCTGCCTGTCGTTGCTCTCCCTGCTGTATCGTGCTGCGTACCTGTTCAATCTCCGCAATAAGGCGTTTATTCTCCTGTTTTAACTCCAGTTTGCGCTGTAGCAGCACGGTATTATGATCATCGAGCCTGTCCTTACTATCCTGCAGCTGATCCATCCGTTTAAATATAAACAAGGCCTGCTGCGGGTGGCGATACAGGTATAAGCAATAGAGCAGCAAGGGCACAAAGAACACCCAAAAATCATGTCTAAAATAGGTATTGAAAATCGTATAACCTTTGTGCTGGCTCAAGACGACCGTCACCAGCAGCAGCTGCAGAGCCGTTAGCAGGCCCAGTGTCATACAGAGGAAAAGCAGCCATCTGTAGCCCAGCAGCCGCCGATTAAAAACAGCGGTGATCGCCGATCTGGTATAGCAAAGCAGGTGCAGCACCCGGGCGATGTAGTATGCATACAGGACGAGCAGCCCTGTGGTTGCCCCGATAAAAAAGAGGGTATTGGGCCTGTTCCAGCGTTCCAATGGATGATCGATCGCGCTCCCCATATTGATCCAACTCGCGTAAATCAATATACCCAGGCCGTATAGTCCTATCTTCAAAATTTGATTTTTACTCATACCTATAGAAATAAAAGTAACCTTTACTTAAACACCCTGCAAGCCAATAGATAATTTTTTAAAGCGATTTAATAATTGTGTAAACTATTAATTTAGCCCCTTTAGGGTCTGGCTCCAGTGAAAAAAGAAAAAATGATACCGAATGTACCGAACACAGCACATTCGGTAAATCCCCTACCAATAGCCCTTGACAGTGATTTAAATAGCATTTTTCTTTGTACCTCACCTAAAAAAAGAGAACTTGATTATGAAAAAACCATTTAATACCGAAGGGGTAAATGCCTTCCAGCAAGAATTGTTATCCGCTCCCAAAGGCTTCCGTCACCTACAGATAAAACGTATACGTCAAGATTTCAAGAACTTTGTGTGCGACTATTTTGACTTTAGCGAAAGGCAGCTCCAGCAGATCGCGAGCATGACTGCTGCGCAGGCGCTGGCGTTGGGCAAGTGCATTGCCGACAGCTGGGCGCTGGGTCTGCCGGTCGATTTCTGGAAAGACATTCCACTTACACAAAAAGACGCCAAGGATATTATCCTATCGCAGACCAACAGTAGCCTGGCCCGAGCAGCACAGATCTGGATCAGGTACCATCCGTTCGAAGCCTATTGTGAGCCCAAGGAAGCGGTCCAATTTGAGAACAGCAATCTCCAAAAAATTAGGCTCCGGTAATTTCCTATTCCGATCCACGCCAAGTTTTTGCAGGGGCTGATAGGAGCTTAACCTCGGCGTAAGCGGCACCGTTGCTGACCGCCCCCATTAACCAATTATGAAACTGTATGAAGAAAAGTCCCCTACATATCGACCGATTTGTCGCTCAGCACGGCATTCAGCCCAAGACAACACGGAGCAGGCCCGATTTTGTGAAGTATCCCCTACAGGGGGTTCCCTGGGAGCTCATCAGCCTGCCCGATTGCCGTATTGCGCAGCAGTCGCGGGCCTGTATTGGCGTTCATATCAAACTTGTCGAAATTACATGCAGCACAACGGTGTGCATTCCCTATTCGGCATCAACCCCCTGCTGCTGCCTGTTTGTATTCTTTGAGGGCAGGCTGCAGCTTTACGGGGAGGGAAGCCTACCCCAGACGATAATCGAAAGGCCAAACGGCATGCGCATGGGTTATCACCCTGCGGGCGAATATATGATTCTATTTTCCGAAGGTAGTCATCGCTTTATGTTCATCAGCATAGACAAAGATTTGCCCTGTAACTTAGCGCTACATTTTCCGGCTTTTGGAGATCTGCTCTCATCTTGGCTCAATGCCAGCGCTGCAGCGCTTCTTTTACCCTACATCCCCCTATCCAAAACAGTCGGCAACCTGCTGGACAAACTCCGGTTCAGCCAGTTCCGAAAAATCAAAGATGCCATTGGACTGCTGAGCACCTTTGAGCAGTGCGTCAACTGGTATCATAAGCAAATGGCCCTCCTGCAGCAAGCGGACAACGACTCCCTTGCTGCTGCGGGACAATCCCTGCAAGATTACCTGTTGCGCAATTACAACGATGACCTGGCCTTGCGCATCAGCTTCATCTGTCAGCAATTTGGCTGGAGCAAACATCAGCTAAACCGTATTGTATCGCTACAGCTCAAAAAAGGCATCCGAGCCTACATCGAAGAGACCCGTTTTGCGCGCGCCTGCAAACTGCTCAAGAAAAGCAAGCTGACAGTAGTTGCCATTTCATTGGAGATCGGCTATACCGACCCCGACTATTTCAGCAAGCTATTCAAGCGAAAGAAGGGCCTTTCGCCGACAGATTACCGCAACAAGGAAACCTAGCGGCTAGCGCCGCATACTGGACAAAAAATTGTGTGCATACCTAAAATAGATCTTTGCACCGCCAAAACTACAGCTCTTTGGCGTTTTGGTGGGCTAACTTTGAATCAACGTATTTAACTAACGTCGTAAACTAAAGTATGAAAACACGGTATAAAAGAAAATTTGCCCTATTCCCGCGATGCCGGTGAAGGTGAGCATAATCAGGAAATCCAGCGGTGATAGGCAGCTGGCTCCGCAGCAAACAATAATAAATCACAACAACACAAACAAGCTTATGGAAAAGCGCATCACAATATCGGTACATCAACAGGAACAGCCTGCAAGCTCCACAAAACGCGGTAGTTTAATCCGCCGGATAGCGCGCTCGATCTATCGTCGTCTGCCTGATCTGATCATTTATGGTTATGCTTTTATGTACATGTATACAGGATGGGCCAAGTTTATGAACATGGCTACTTTCATCAGCGGTAATAGTAAGATCCCCTATCTGGGCGCTTATGCGAAACTGATCGGCTATAGCATTCCAACTTTGGAGATTATGTTGGCTATCCTGCTGATTGTGCCTGTATATTGGATTAAGCGCTTTGCACTGTGGACTTCGACCCTATTGATGGGGGTATTTACCCTTTACCTCAGTCTGATGGTCGGGTTTGCAGACAAAAAGCTCTGTCACTGTGGTGGTGTGATTGAATCCATGGGCTGGAAAACGCATATCGCCTTTAATCTTATTTGGCTAATTGCGGGAATCTTTGCCCTGGTGAGAATACAAGTTATACATTCCAAAAAACAAAAAAATGGAAAAAATTAAAAAATTAGGACAGGTGCTACTAGGCGTAGCACTCCTAGGCTGCGCAGTTATGACGCAGTCGTTTAGAAATAATTTAACTCCTCCTTCAGGAGATTATGTACTGATTGACGGAACATGGGAGCCGAAATCCAACTATCCTCTAGGGGATTGTACGGAAAATCCATCGGCTGACTGTTCCTATGAGAAGATTGGAAGTGCACCGGGACCGATGAACGACGAGTTTAGAAATCCAGCCAATTTCCAAACTGTGGATCATGGTCAGTTTGAGACGAACGAGGAATAAAAGGAGTAAATTTAATGGAAGGCGCCTGATAAGTCTATCAGGCGCCTTTCTTTTACTTTAACTTTGCAATTAAAGTGCTAAATGCCAAATCATTTTTAGCATTTCCAACTCGTGGTATCTGCGTTGAAATTATACGCATTTCCTTATCAACTAACAGCTGTCTCGGATAGCTCATCACGTTCAAAAATTTTATGATTGGATGGTTTGATTTTTGGCCCATCGTATATAAGCTTACATCTGTGGAGTCGGTATAAGCCCCGCTAGCCACCGATGCCTTCCATTGCGCAAAGTTTCCATCAATGGATACATTCACAAAAACCAGATCTTTTCTATCCTTCAGTTGCTCTTTGATCGGTTTCAAGTTTTTATTCAAAATCCGGCAATTACCGCAGCCCGTATACCAGAAGTCAAGCAACACATATTTCCCCTTAAAGTCAGCTAGATGAACAGGATTACCTAAACTATCTTGAAACTGGAAATTAGGCAGTGCTACCCCGTTGGAAATATTTTTCAAAAAGGATTCCAACTTCCGTTTATAGCTAGCATCAGAAATCTGACTTATCACTTGCTGCCTTTTCAAACTATCCATTTTGGCGTAACTTGTATAAAAATGACGGTACAATGCCCGATTTATCAAATCTTTGTCGATCGTGTTTTCATGCCATTCGTCTTCGAATATCGATCCTAACCAGTCGGCATACCTAAATCGAAGCATAAAGTACAACTGCATATCATTGGCATAGTGAAAATGAGCATTTTTCAGATTATCTAAACCAGTTCCCCGCTGCGTATAAGTCTGTAATAACAAATGCTTTTGGTCTTCCAGTTCAGGGTACTTTTTACTCAACCAATTAAATTGCATATGCAGCGTTGTCAATATATTAGATTCGGATCTGCCAATCACATTTAGTTTAAATAGCGAATATAGCTCACTATTTAGCAAGCGCTTATATGCATTTAATACCACGAACTGGCTATCCCTTTTTGCATAATTATACTTGATGCTTGATACCAGTTTATCGTAGAGAACGGGCGAGAGATTTGCGGGCGAAGGTAAAATCATTTTACTTTCTTGTTGTTTATTGAGCAATACAAATGTTTTTTCAATCTGTGCTAGTTTATACTGCAAAGTAAACTTCTCGGATCCCTTACCCCTAAAGGAAAGGCCACCATGACCATCATCCAAAATGACAACCTGATCTCCTGGGCAGATCAAATAATCTAACCAGAATAATTTATCGATACTATCCTTATCTGTCCCGATAAATGAGATATTGCGAAACTTCAAATCGTTATCAAAGGTAATCGTGTATCGATTTCCTTTTCTCTTGGCTATTTGTTTCTGCAAAGGTATGTGACTATTAAACTCAAAATTGTCTTCAGTCCAGTAGCAATTAATGGCTATTATTCCCTTACTTGCCACTTTTGTTTTAACGGTGACGGTGGCTGTTTGCGCATATAATTTGCTCCAAAAAGCAATGTTTAGGCTTAAAAAAGCCATGAATAGTGTGATTTTAATCGATTTCATCATTACCTAGCTTTTGTTATTAATTCTTGTGGGATTACCGGAAACGTGTATCGAGTATCATTTGGCAGTAGAGTATATACGTTTCCGGCCAGTTTCCGTGTTAGGGTCTTCGCAAAACGAGGGTCTTTATTAAGCCGTCTCAGGTCTTCCCAGCGGCAGGTACCGGTAAAAACCAATTCTTTGTTCCTTTCCTCAAGTATACGTTGAAGTGCTGCCCCATCTGTTTCATCAACTACTGGCGAATAATTTTTATAACGTTTTCCACAGAGTTTATTCAAGAGGCCGGCCCCTTCTTGCCACTTTCCAGTACGAGCTAGGCATTCCGCCTTAATAAATAGCATTTCATTGGTTGCCAAGCCTGAAAAAAGTCCCACATTACCCGTGTAACGCCCTTTAAAGGATTTTGTCCCGTCGGCGTTCAAACGGAAAAAGGCAGCTTTCCGAAGATCGTTGGCTTGATAGCTGGAATAAAGCGATTCATTGACTCTAAGATTGCCAAAGGATAGCAGGGAATAACTAATCGGGCCAGCATAAAAAACCACCTCCTTATTCCCTACATCTAGCGTAGGAAAAGGCAACGTTGCAGCCGTATTCAATGTCGAGAAATCGAGCAGTTCGCTTTGATTTTCAAGATACCTTTCTACATAATCCTTTGCCTGTTCGTACTTCTCCATCAGCAAATACACCTTTGCAAGCATCGCCAAGACCGCAAGCTGCGAGGGTCTGGTTTTGCTTGCAGGAACAAGTGGCAATAGTGCAAGCGCAGCATTCAGATCGGTAATCACCTGGTTATAACAATCCTCTACTGTCGACAACTTGCCCGATACGCCAACATCCGACACATCCCTTAGCGGTAGTACACAAGGCTCATTTGCCCCCTCCTTATATGGCGGGGCATAAAGTTGCAGCAGCTGGTAATAGTGGAAACCGCGGAAAAATAAGGCCGAACCCCGCACATTGTCTCTTTCGGCACTTGTCTGGGTCAATTTGTCCATCCCTTCCAAGGCAATATTAGCGTAAGCAATTGCCCGATAAGGAACGGTCCAGTCTCCCGTTCCGACACCAATGGCTCCTTCATAGATATCTTCTTTCCAGATATAAGCATTACGCTCAGCCGGTAGGCCAGCTGTCAAAGCTGTATTTTCTAGCAGCTGAATATTATCAGACGCTACAATATCAATTCCCGGTGTTGTATTCATGACAGCTGTATTATCCAATAAGGACTGATAGTCTGCGACGGAATTCAAAATGACGTCGCTATTTTTTGATTTAACATCGAGCCAATTATCCATTTTTTTGCATGAGCAGCAAAACAGGATCACAGCAAGATAAAAGCTATATTTTTTCATCTACTTATTTGTTTATCCTAATCATGAGTGTTAATTCTTAAAATTGAAGTCGGGCACCTAGTGAGTAACTCCGCGGTACGGGATAAGCTCCCCAATAGTCGTTTACCTCAGGATCAAGCCCCCATTTATTCTTGCGCCAAATGATACCGATGTTATCGACATAACCGTAAAGCTCCAGTTTAAATGGTTTAAAAGTAAACCTGTAAGACAAGGAGATATCCTGAAAACGAATATGATCTCCCGGTAACACCAGGGCTTCCGAGTTTTGATAAAAAGTATTCCGATTTACATTAAGAGGATAAACAAGCGACGGCATTGTCGTTTTATCATTGGTATGTGCAGGATCAAAGGCAAGCAGATAGTCTGCATTCGGATCAGCGAGTACTTCTGTTAAATTTGTGCTACTACTTTTCTTACGGAAAAAGAAACCCGCTTTAAATAACATGTTAGCCGACAGCGACCAGTTCCCGTAGGAGAAGTTATTACGCAATGAACCAAAAGAAGTCGGTCGACTGCTTCCATGATAGATCACATTATCCATGGTATTACTTGCGATGATTCCTGTGTAATCCTTACTGATCGCCCCGTTCAGATAGCCTTGGGGATCGCCGTTTTCATCGAGTCCTGCGGACCGGTAGCTATAAACACCGTATAGTGAATTGCCCTCTTTTATGTATAATCCATAACGAGCAGAACCGCTGATGGAGGCAGAATTTGACACGAGATATTGCGTCGGATAATCTTCACTAAAAGATTGCACACGATCCTTTAAGAAGCTCCATAGCAGCACTGTATTCCAACCAAACTTTCCTTTTACGTTCGTTGTATTTAACTGGATGTCCATTCCCCTATTCCGTACCGCTGCGGCATTTCCTTTGTAACTTTCGAATCCTGTAGACGGCCGCAGAAGCACTTCCTCGATC
>Ga0222426_100196_pt1 | contig 67983 bp, 57 predicted proteins | sample 2B50Ametagenome_FD_180087 | JGI IMG/M metagenome (GOLD analysis project Ga0222426, IMG submission 180087) | Enriched microbial communities from leaf-cutter ant dump, University of Wisconsin, Madison, United States - 2B50A (version 2) | ecosystem: Environmental > Terrestrial > Nest > Insects nest...
CGGCTTCGTCGCCAGTGGGAACCTGGCGCCGCGAAAAGGGTCAGAGGCTGGCCGATGGCTGCCCGGGGTGTACGCCGTGGTGGCTTTTTCGGGGTGTTAGCAAAACGTAAAAACGGATATACTCCGGCCGTTGACCCTGTCTTCCGTGCGGATAGCGAAACCACCACCATGCGTCGCCTGCCTGCCTTGTTGCTGATGCTCCTGCTGCCGTTTGCCGCGGCCGGGCAGTCGGTGGGCGGCGATGGCGCGACGGCAGAGCGTCTGTTGATGCAGACGCCGGACCGGATGGCCGAGCTGGAGCCCGGCATGATGGTGCCGCTGTGGCGTGGCAGCGATGGTCGCTGGCTGGCGCTGAAGGCCGATCGCGACAGCAGTGCCGAGGCGCTGCGCAGGAACGCGCCGCTGGCGCTGCGCGTGGTCGATGCGACCAGCATGGCGTCCACCGGGGTCCAGTACGGATTGGGTCCCCGCCTGCAGGCGCATGCCGAGATCAGCGAGCAGTCCTGGGCAGGGCCGGGTTCCCGGGTGCTTGGCAGTGAAGTGGGCGCCACTTACGATGCCGGGCGTTACAGCCTTGGCGTCAGCGTCGGCACCAACAGCACGCCCGACAACCATGTCGTCCTGCCGCGAGTATTGCCTGGCGCGGCACCCGGTGTGGATGGGCTGTCCTCCTTCGACAGCAGCGCGCGGCTCAGCGCACGTGGGCGGCTGGCGCTGGGCAGCAAGAGTGGCATCGACCTGGGTGCCAGTGTCGGCCGGATCCACCTGTTGCCGGGCAACCTGCTGGGCATCAACACGCTGGACCAGAAGGCGTTGAGCTTCGGCGTCGATCATGGCGGCATCAGTGGCGTGCTGACCGGTCGCACGATGCAGCCGGAAGCGAATGGCCTTGCCAATGGCCTGGGCGCGGATCGTCGCTGGAACAGCATTGATCTGGGTGTCACCTGGCGATTGCCGTGGCGGGGTTCGCTGAGCGTCGGTGCGCAGAACCTGTGGTCGTCGGGAACGCCGGCCAATACCCCGGTGGGGCCGGAGCCCGATCAGTCGCGCACGCCCTACGTGCAGTACCACCAGGATCTCTGAGTCGCCGCATCCACCAAAACGCCGTCGCCAACGCGACGGCGTTTTCGCGTGGGCGGATGGGTCAATCGCGCCGGCGCACGCGCAGGTCACCGCTGAAGGTCTCGATGTCGATCTTGCCGGCGCCGCTGCCGATCTGCGCTTCGAGTGAGCTGCCCGGGCCGCGTCCGGGCTGTTTCACCGAGCCGAAGTCGCTGCGCAGGTCGCCGCTGAAGCTGCTGGCGTGCAGGCTGGCGGAGGTGTCGGCCGGCAGCTGCAACTGCACGTCGCCACTCATGCTGTCGATCCGGATCCGGCCGTCTGCGGCCAGGCCGCCGCTCAGTTGCAGGTTGCCGGAAACGGTGCTCGCCGACAGCTTCCGCCAAGGGCCGCCGGCCACCTGGATGCGGCCGGAGATGGTCTGCAGTTCCGCCTCCTGACCCAGTGCCGGCGCAAGGATTTCGCCGCTCACCGTCTGCAGTTCCACCCGGGCCGCGTGACCGGCCTGCTCGATGGCGCCGCTGACGCTGTTGACCTCCAGCGACGGCGTGCGGGCATTGATGCGTACCTTGCCGCTGACCGTGTTGATCTCGATGTCGCCGCCGTCGGTGCCGTCGACCACCAGCGGCGCACTGACCACGTCGATGTCGAGCGAGGCGGCTTTGGGTACGTGGACCTCCAGCGAGGTGGGTTCCATCTTGCTGTCGCTGCCCCAGTTGAACCAGCCCGAGCCACCTTGTGCCTCGACCTTGATCTCGAGCCGGTCGCGGTTGCCGGTGATCGCCAGCGGCTTGCTGCCATCGCCGAGCCGGCCGCTGACCTGCACTTCGTTGCGGTTCCAGGCGATCACGTTGACCGAGCCGGCCACGTTGCCGATGCTGATGCGGGCATTCGGGCTGGCCTCGTGGCTCAGCTGGATCGGCGTGTCGGCCAGTGCCTGGCCGATGCACAGGCACAGCAGCAGGGGAAGAAGGCGTGCGCTTTTCATGACGGGTTCCTGTGAAGCTCAGCTGGCCTGATGGGCCAACTGGCGCAATTGGGCCTGTTGCTGCCGGGTGCGATCCAGCAGGCGCTGCAAGGCGGGTGAGTCGGGGGATTGCTGAATGGCCAGCTGCAGTTCCATGCGTGCGGCGTCGAGCTCGATGGCCGCACCGCTCAGGCGCGGATCATCGGGTTTCCACGCGCCATCGGCCTGCGCGAGCGGCGCGGGGGTGTCACCGACTGCGGGCAGGTGCATCCGCCAGGCCAGGCCGCCGGCCAGCAGCAACGAGGCGGCCAGCGCTGCGGCCATGAGGCGGCGCCGTGCTGTTTTCGGCGTGGCCGAGGCCGGGCGATCGGCATCGTCCAGCGAAGCGTCGATCGCATGCCAGAGCCGCTCCGGCGGCGCCATCGGCTGGCGCAGCTCGCGCATCTGGCGCAGCCACTCGAATTCGTTCATGCGGTTTCTCCCAGAGCCTTGCGCAGCAGTGATCGGGCGCGATGGAGCTGGGCTTTCGAGGTGCCCACGGCGATATCCAGTTCGCGTCCGATGTCTTCGTGGCGCCAGCCTTCGATGTCGTGCAGCACCAGTACCGCGCGCGCGCGCGGCGGCAATTGCCCGATCGCCAGCTGCAGTTCCTCGCGCTCGGCGGCGCAGAAAGGGGTTTCGCCGGTTTCCGGCAGGTGTTCATCGTCGAGCGTGCGCACCGGGTCGGCGCCGCGGGCGCGGATGTCCATCAGCGCGACGTTGATCGCCAGCCGGTACAGCCAGGTGCCGAAGGCGCTTTCATGGCGGAAGCCGGGCAGCTTCTGCCAGGCGCGGATGAAGGCGTCCTGGGTCAGGTCTTCGGCGCGGGCATGGTCATAGCCGGCCAGCCGGTAGACCGCGCCATGCACGCGGCCGACGTGGAGGTGGTAAAGCCGCTGGAATGCCTGGCGGTCACCGGCGGCGGCCGCACGCACGTCATCCGTGTCATTGGCTCCCGCGGGGGCAGGCGACATGGGGGTTCCGGTGGCGGGGCAGGCGGCGATCATTGCCGGCTTGGATGCGGAATCGGGTGGCAGGGTTTGAACCGCTGCCCGCAAGGGCGATGGCACGGACAGGCCGGAGTGCCTGTCCGTGCGTCGTTCGGTCAGGAGGCGTTCGCCCCGGTCGACTGCGCCAGCGCGTCGGCCACGCGCTGGCGTTCCCGGCGCAGGCGCTCGGGCAGGCGCGGCGCGAAGCTTTCCAGGTATTCGCCGATCGCCGCCATCTCGGCGCGCCAGCCGTCCTCGTCCACGTCGAGCAGTGCCTGCAGCTGGGCGGGCTCGATCTGCAGGCCGTCCAGATGCAGCTCATCGGCCGCGGGCAGGATGCCGACCGGCGTTTCCACGCCGCTGACGCGGCCTTCGCTGCGCTCGATCATCCACTGCAGCACGCGCAGGTTGTCGCCGAAGCCCGGCCACAGGAACTTGCCGTCGGCACCCTTGCGGAACCAGTTGACGTGGAAGATCTTCGGCAGCTTCGCACCGGGCTGGTCGAACGACAGCCAGTGCGCGAAGTAGTCGCCGTAGTGATAGCCGCAGAACGGCTTCATCGCCATCGAGTCCCGCCGCAGCACGCCGACCGCGCCGGTGGCGGCGGCGGTGGTTTCCGAGCCCATCGCCGCGCCCATCAGCACGCCGTGGCTCCAGTCGCGGGCCTCCATCACCAATGGCAGCAGCGAGGGGCGACGGCCACCGAACACGATCGCGCTGATCGGCACGCCCTGCGCCGCCTCGGCCATCTCCGACCAGGTCGGACACTGCTTCGCACTGACCGTGAAACGCGAATTGGGATGGGCCGCCGGGCCGTTGGCCGGGTCGTACGGCCGGCCCTGCCAGTCGGTGACCGGCGTGCCGGGCAGGCCTTCCCACCAGGGCTGGTTGTCGGCGGTGACCGCGACATTGGTGAAGATGGTGTCGTGCGAGATGCTGGCCAGTGCGTTGGGGTTGGTGCTGTCGCTGGTGCCCGGCGCCACGCCGAAGAAGCCGGCCTCCGGGTTGATCGCGTACAGCCGTCCATCCTCGCCGGGCCGCATCCAGCAGATGTCGTCGCCCACCGTCCACACTTTCCAGCCATCCCGACGGTAGCCTTCCGGCGGGATCAGCATGGCCAGGTTGGTCTTGCCGCAGGCTGACGGGAACGCGGCGGCGATGTAGTGCGTTTCGCCCTGCGGGTTCTCGATGCCGACGATCAGCATGTGCTCGGCCAGCCAGCCTTCGCTGCGGGCCTGGTTCGAGGCGATGCGCAGCGCGTGGCACTTCTTGCCCAGCAGCGCGTTGCCGCCGTAGCCGGAGCCGTAGGACTTGATCGTCAGCTCGGCGGGGAAGTGCATGATCCAGCGACGCTCGGGATCGAGCTCGCCGACCGAATGCAGGCCCTTCACGAACGTGCCCTCGCGCTCGATCCGCGCCTGCGCGGCAGCGCCCATGCGGGTCATGATCTTCATGTTGGCGACCACGTAGGGGCTGTCGGTGATCTCCACGCCGCAGCGTGCCAGCGGGGAATCGATCGGGCCCATGCAGTACGGGATCACGTACATGGTGCGGCCTTCCATGCAGCCGTCGAATAGCGCGTCGATCTTCGCGTGCGCCTCGGTCGGGTCCATCCAGTGGTTGTTCGGGCCGGCATCTTCCTGCTGCGGATGGCAGACCAGGGTCAGGTGCTCGACGCGGGCGACGTCGGTGGGGTGCGAGCGGTGCAGGTAGCAGCCGGGATGGGTCTGCTGGTTCAGTTCGATCAGGGTGCCGTCGGCGAGCATCTGCTGCACCAGCGCCTGGTATTCCGCATCGGAGCCGTCGCACCAGTGGATCCGTGCGGGGCGGGTGAGGGTGGCCACTTCATCGACCCACTGCGTCAAGGCTTGCAGCTTGCTGCTCATCGTACCCCCGGGGCTTTCGCAAAAAACGATCCTGCACCGTAGTTTGCGGGTACTGGTATTGCAAGGTTTCCCGCAACAGCGGACGGGGGATGGTGCGAGGAGGGTGCCAAAGCCGCTCTTCCCTCACTCCTCACTCCTCTCCACTCGCTCTTCGTTCCTCGCCCTCAGCCCGGGGTCAGCGTCGCGATCATGTGCTCGACGTAGGCGTCGAACTCTTCATGGTTCAGGCGCGGCAGGCCGAGCGTGAAGTTCAGCTGCAGGAAGCCGACGTAGGCGGCGTAGGTCAGCCGTGCGCGGTTCAATGCCTGCGGTGGTGGCAGGCCGGCCTCGCGGTAGACCGTGGTGAGGAATTCGATGCGTCGCTGCGAGACGCGTGCCATCACCGGCACCACCTGCGGGTGGTCCAGCGCCTTGAGCAGGGCGGCGTAGACCCGATGCGGCTGCAGCTCGTGGGCGACCCGGCGGAACAGTTCGGGCAGGCGTTGGCGCGGATCGGCGATCTGCTCGATGCGGCCGATGACTTCGCGCTCGCCGTATTGCTCCCAGCGTTCCAGTGCCGCGTTCAGCAGTGCTTCGCGGGTGCGGAAGTGCCAGTAGAAGCTGCCCTTGGTGACACCCAGCCGGCGGGCGAGGGCTTCGACTGCCAAGGATCCCACGCCCTGCTCGGCAATCAGCTGCAGCGCGGCGAGTTCCCAGTCCTCGGCCGAGAGGCGGGTCCGTTCGGGTTTGGTGCTGACATTCATGCGCGCATGGTAGCCACACCCCGCGTATTTGTAATGTGGGTGGGCCGGTTGACGGGTGTTGTCCGCGCAACCCATACTCAGGCGTATGGTCAACACCGATTCCCCGCATCCCGTCTCCAGCCGCTTCCCCGTCGCCGGGCTGGAACTGGCCGTGGAAACGTGGCAGCCGGCGGCGTCGCAGGGGCTGCTGTTCGCCCATGGCTTCGGCCAGACGCGCGGGGCCTGGAACGGCACCGCGTCGGCACTGGCAGCCGCCGGTTTCCGCTGCACCACCTTCGATGCCCGCGGCCATGGCGAGAGCGATCGCCTGCCTGGTGGCGATTACCACATGGACCAGTTCGTCGACGATCTGCGCCGGCTGGCCGAGGCGCAGCCGCAGCCGCCGATCCTGGTCGGTGCCTCGATGGGCGGCCTGCTGGGCCTGGTGCTGGCCGGCGAGATCGATCCCGCGCCGTTCCGTGCGCTGGTGCTGGTGGACATCACGCCGCGCTGGGAAACTCGCGGCGTCGAGCGGGTGCTGGCCTTCATGCAGGCACACCCGGACGGTTTCGCGAACTACGCCGAGGCGGCCGAGCAGATCGCCGCCTACCTGCCGCAGCGGCGCGAGCGCAAGAGCGAGGAGCAACTGCGCCCGCTGCTGCGCGAAGGCGCGGACGGCCGGCTGCGCTGGCACTGGGATCCGGCGCTGCTGGGTGGCGTGGTCAGCGAGAGCGAGCGTTACCAGCCCCGCCTGCAGGCGGCGGCGCGGCGCGTGCAGGTGCCGCTGTTGCTGCTTTCCGGCGCGCGCAGCGATGTGGTGTCCAGCGCCACGGTCAACGAGTTCCTGCAACTGGTGCCGCACACGCGGCACGTGCAATTGCCGCATGCCACCCACATGGTGGCCGGCGACGCCAATGACGCATTCACGCGCGAAGTCGCGCGTTTCGTGCAGAGTATCGATTCATCAACCGACCACCGGCCGTCGGCCGGCGCCGTTCAATCGTGACGAGGTGTTCGAGATGTCCGTGATACTGACCCTGCTGGCGGCGCTGATCGCCACCGGCGCCTGCGCCTACCACCGCAGCAGCCTGCGTACCTGGGCGATCGTGACCATCGTGGCGACCGTGCTGGTCGGCTGGCTGGCCCATGCGCCGTGGACGACGGCCATCCTGCTGCTGATCGAGTTGCTGGTGGCGGTGCCGCTGCTGCTGGTGGACTTCCGCCGCGCGCAGATCACCGCGCCGTTCCTGAAGATGTTCGCCAAGGTCACCCCGAAGCTTTCCGAGACCGAGCAGACCGCACTGGAGGCCGGCACGGTGGGCTTCGAGGGCGAGCTGTTCTCCGGCAAGCCGGACTGGCACGAGCTGCTGAAGCAGCCCAAACCCGAGCTGAGCGTGGAGGAGCAGGCCTTCATGGACGGCCCGGTCGAAGAGCTGTGCTCGATGATCGACGACTGGCAGATCACCCACGAGCTGGCCGACCTGCCGCCGCAGGTGTGGGACTTCATCAAGAAGAACCGCTTCTTCGGCATGATCATTCCCAAGCAGTACGGCGGCCTCGGTTTCTCGGCGCTGGGCCATTCGGCGGTGCTGCAGAAGCTCAACAGCATGTCGGCCACGGTGGCCTCGACGGTGGCGGTGCCCAACTCGCTGGGCCCGGCCGAATTGCTGCTGCACTACGGCAGCGATGAGCAGAAGAACCATTACCTGCCGCGCTTGGCGGTGGGCGAGGAGATTCCCTGCTTCGCCCTGACCGGCCCGTACGCCGGTTCCGATGCCACCTCGATTCCCGACGTGGGCGTGGTCTGCAAGCAGGTGGTCGACGGCGTCGAGACGCTGGGCGTGAAGCTGACCTTCGACAAGCGCTACATCACCCTGGCGCCGATCGCCACGGTGGTCGGCCTGGCCTTCCGCATGTACGACCCGGAGCATCTGCTGGGTGACAAGGAAGATCTCGGCATCACGCTGGCGCTGCTGCCGCGTTCGACCCCGGGGCTGGAGATCGGTCGCCGCCACTTCCCGTTGAACATCCCGTTCCAGAACGGCCCGATCCGCGGCAAGGACGTGTTCGCGCCGATGTCGGTGCTGATCGGCGGCCCGGAGATGGCCGGCCACGGCTGGCGCATGCTGGTCGAATGCCTGTCGGTGGGCCGCGCGATCTCGCTGCCCTCCAATGCCACCGGCGGCATGCGCGCCTCGGCGCTGGCCACCGGCGCCTATGCGCGCATGCGCAAGCAGTTCGGCCTGGCGGTGGCCCGTTTCGAGGGCGTGGAAGAGGCACTGGCGCGGATCGGTGGCCTGACCTACGCCACCGCGGCACTGTCGCGCGCCACCGCCGCGGCGGTCGATCGCGGCGAGCGTCCGGCAGTGCCTTCGGCGATCGCCAAGTACCACGCCACCGAATGGGCGCGGCAGACCGCGGCCGACACCATGGACGTGCACGGCGGCAAGGCGGTGCAGCTGGGGCCGAGCAACTACGCGGCGCGTGGCTGGGCCAGCGTGCCGATCGCGATCACCGTGGAAGGCGCCAACATCATGACGCGCAGCCTGATGATCTTCGGCCAGGGTGCGATCCGCTGCCATCCCTACGTGCTCAAGGAAATGCAGGCGCTGTCGATCACCGATCGCGGCGAGCAGCTGAAGGTGTTCGATCGGTTGCTGTTCGGCCACATCGGCTTCGGCATCTCCAACGCCGTGCGCAGTTTCGCGATCGGGCTGACCGGCGCGCACATCGGCGACGCCGCGGGCGACAACTACACCCGTCGCTACTACCGCAAGCTGGGTCGCTACTCCGCCGCGCTGGCGTTGTGCGCCGACGTGTTCATGGGCGTGCTGGGCGGCAAGCTGAAGTTCAAGGAGAAGCTGTCGGCGCGACTGGGCGACGTGCTGAGCTATCTGTACATCGCCAGCTCCATGCTCAAGCGCTACGAGGATACCGGTCGCCCCGAGGCCGATCGTCCGTTCCTGGCCTGGGGCTTCCACGAGTGCATGTGGCTGGCGCAGAACGCGCTGGATGGCGCGATCCGCAATTTCCCGGTGCGTCCGGTGGCGTGGTTGCTGCGCGTGCTGGTGTTCCCGCTGGGCCGTCGCGAGGTGCCGCCGTCCGATCGCCTGGGTCGTCGCGTGGCGGCGCTGTTGACCGCGCCGAACGAGGCGCGCGACCGCCTGACCGAATGGGCCTATCGCACGCCCACGCCGAACAACACGGTCGGTCGCATGAATGCCCTGCTGCCGGACGTGATCGCCGCCGAGCCGGTGGATCGCAAGTTCGCCAAGGCGCTCAAGTCGGGCCAGTTCCATGCGCACGACTATCTCGGCCAGCTGGACGAGGCGCGCCACGCTGGCGTGATCACCGACGCCGAGGCGGATCTGTTGCGGCGTGTGCGGGACGGGGTGTTCGAGTTCATTTCGGTGGACGACTTCGATACCGACGAGATGCGCGCGTTCAAGACCCGCGCCGACGGCTGACCCCGTCACGCAGTCCCGAACGAAACAGGCACCCGAAAGGGTGCCTGTTTCGTTCGGGACATCAGTTTGGCGAAGGCAGCCGCGGTGAATCTCCGCAGCCCGGTCGCACGGTAAGGCGGGCATTGCCCGCGGTTTCTGGTATCGGCGTGCGTCGGATGCAGGACGTGCCGGAGCCCATACGCATCGTCGGGCGATGCCCGACCTGCGTGACTTGCGTCGTCAAATCCTCCGGATCAGCCCCGGCGCCGCCAGGCTGGCGGCACGATCGAGCCTCGGCGCAGGGCAAGGTACAGCAGCGCCAGCGTGCACAGGCTGCACAGCGCCAGCGCGATCACCGAAGCCTCTGCGCCGAACACGCCGCCGCTGAGCCAGTCCGGCCCGCTGCGGGTGGAAATCAGCCAGCCATCGGCGCTGGTGCCCGACACCGGGATGCCGTAAATCGTGCCCTGGGCGAAATTCCATGCGGCATGCAGGCCCATGCACAACGGCAGCGAGCGGGTCACGTGGTAGACCATGCCGAACAACAGCCCGGCCTCGATCGCGATGGCGGTGCCAGCCCATACCGTTGCACCCGGATTACCCAGATGGGCAGCACCGAAGAACAGTGCGGAGATCGCCAGTGCCCACCAGGTGCCGAGGCCTTCCTCGCTGATCCGGAACAGCACGCCGCGGCAGATGATCTCCTCGCCGACGCCGGCGCCAATGCCGACCATCAGCAGCGCCGGCAACCAGCCTGCGTTCGGGTTGGTGCCGGTGACGTGGTAGCTGCCCAGCAGCCACAGCACGCCGACCACTGCACTGAACAGCGTCAGCCCGGCCAGCAGTCCCAGCCCGCCTTGGGGCAACCAGCGACGCGGCGCCAGTTCGTCGACCGGACGGCGTTCCACCAGCTTCACCAGGACCAGGTAGGCCAGCACGGCCGGCAGCACGCGTATCAGCAATTGCGCAGCGGCATTGGCCGACGCGGAGGCCTCCTTGCTCGGCCAGCCCAGCATGCCGCCGATCCGCAGCATGATGAAACTTGCCACGACGAGCACCAGTGCGAAGATCACGATGCGGCCCAGCGGCGAGAACAGCACCCAGCGCTGCCAGCCAGGCACAGCGTCGGGCGTGGTGAAAGCAACCTCGTTCCTGGACATGCGCGATCCCCCGTTCAAAGAAGGGGACACTAGCATGGAGCCGGGAATGGGGAGTGGGGAATAGGGAATGGGAAAAGCCAAAGCGTGCGGCTTCCCGCTTTTGACGTTCCTGTTCCCTGTTCCCCACTCCCCATTCCCGGCTACAAATCCACTGACGCGGCGTGCTCGCGGGTGTTGGAGAAGCGCACCTGCGGCCAGCGCTCCTGCGCCAGTTGCAGGTTGACCCGGGTGGGCGCGATGTAGACCAGCTCGCCGGCGGCGTCGAGGGCCAGGTTCATCGCGTTCTTCTCGCGGAATTCCTCCAGCTTCTTCTCGTCGTCGCAGTGCACCCAGCGGGCGGTGGCGACGGAGACCTGCTCGAAGCTGGCGTCGACGTTGTATTCGTCCTTCAGGCGGTAGGCGACCACCTCGAACTGCAGCACGCCGACCGCGCCGAGGATCAGGTCGTTGGACATCAGCGGCCGGAAGAACTGGGTGGCACCTTCCTCGGAAAGCTGCGCCAGGCCCTTCTGCAGCGCTTTCATCTTCAACGGATCACGCAGGCGCGCGCGACGGAACAGCTCGGGCGCGAAGTTGGGAATGCCGGTGAAATGCACCGGCTCGCCCTCGGTGAAGGTGTCGCCGATGGTGATGGTGCCGTGGTTGTGCAGGCCGATCACGTCGCCGGGGTAGGCGGTCTCCACGATCTCGCGATCACTGGCCATGAAGGTCAGCGCATTGGCGATGCGCACGTCCTTGCCGGTGCGCGCCTGCAGCATCTTCATGCCGGCGGTATAGGTGCCCGAGCAAACCCGCATGAAGGCCACGCGGTCGCGATGGGCCGGGTCCATGTTGGCCTGGATCTTGAACACGAAGCCGCTGAGCTTCTCCTCTTCCGGCTGGATCTCGCGGCTCAAGGTGGCGCGCGGGCGCGGCGAGGGCGCGTGCTCGACGAAGAAGTCCAGCAGCAGCTGCACGCCGAAGTTGTTCACCGCCGAGCCGAAGAACACCGGGGTCTGCCGGCCGGCCAGGTATTCGTCGAGATCGAACGTGGGGGCCGCGCCCTGCACCAGTTCCAGTTCCTCGCGCAGTTCGGCCATCGCTTCCTCGCCGACGCGTTCGAGCAGGCCGGGCGCGTCCAGGCCCTTGAAGATGGTCGAGTCCTGGCGGGTGAAGTTCTTGCCCGGCTCGAAGATGTGCACTTCGTCCAGCAGCAGGTGGTACACGCCCTTGAGCCGCTTGCCCATGCCGATCGGCCAGGTCAGCGGGGCGCAGGCGATGCCCAGCACCGACTCCACCTCGTCCAGCAGTTCGATCGGCGAGCGGCCCTCGCGGTCGAGCTTGTTGATGAAGGTCATGATCGGCGTGTCGCGCAGGCGGCACACTTCCATCAGCTTGATCGTGCGTTCCTCCACGCCCTTGGCGCAGTCGATCACCATCAATGCCGAGTCCACCGCGGTCAGCACGCGGTAGGTGTCCTCGGAGAAGTCGGCGTGGCCCGGGGTGTCGAGCAGGTTGACGATTTTGCCCTCGTAGGGGAACTGCATCACCGACGAGGTCACCGAGATGCCGCGCTCCTTTTCCAGCGCCATCCAGTCCGAGGTGGCGCTGCGCGAGGTCTTGCGGCTCTTCACCGAGCCGGCCATCTGGATCGCGCCGCCGAACAGCAGCAGCTTCTCGGTCAGCGTGGTCTTGCCCGCGTCGGGGTGGCTGACGATGGCGAACGTGCGCCGGCGGCGGGTTTCCTGGAGATGCGTGGACATGGGACGCGGGTCGGATGGGGATGCGAACCGGCAATTGTAGCGTGGAACGCCGGTTGGCCCGGCATGCCGCCGTGCTACCCTAGCTGCCCGCTTCGGCCTGGCCGGGGCGGGACATCCCTTGGGGAGTAGCCTGCCTCGCGCTGCGGGGCGTCTTCGTCAACATGCTCGGCGTCCATCCGCCGTGGCGAAGACACCGATCCTGGTTGGCGAGACCAACGGCTGACGGCGCCACGACGGTAGGGCGCGCCGTCGCGCCGTTGTGCCCGTGCCCGACCGCTGCGATCAACCATGAATCCCGTATCCATCCTGCTGATCGGCTTTGCCATGTCCACCGACGCGTTCGCCGCGGCGATCGGCAAGGGTGCGGCCATGGGCCGCCCGCGCTTCGCCCAGGCCCTGCGTGCCGGCCTGATCTTCGGCGTCGTCGAGGCCATCACCCCCTTGATCGGCTGGCTGATCGGCAAGGGTGCCTCGCACTTCGTCGACGCCTGGGGTCACTGGATCGCCTTCGCCCTGCTGCTGGGCCTGGGCCTGCACATGATCTGGAACGGCCTGAAAGGCGAGGAGGACGAGCCGGCCGACGTGGAACGGCACCACGGCATCGTCCGGCTGGCGCTGACCGGCCTGTCCACCAGCATCGACGCGTTGGCGGTGGGCGTGGGCCTGGCCTTCGCCAACGTCCACATCGGGGTGGTCGCGGCAGTGATCGGCCTGTGCACCTTCATCATGGTCACTCTGGGCATCATGCTCGGCCGCGTGCTGGGCGAGATGGTCGGCAAGCGCGCGGAGATCATCGGCGGCCTGATCCTGGTCGGGGTGGGCGCGGCGATCGTGTACGGCCACCTGTCGTAAGGCGGGCCCCGCCCGCCATCGCGTGAGAACCCCGGCATGCGCGGACAAGAACGCATGCCGGAGCACAGCCCGCTGCCCGTTGGTCAGGGCAAGGCCGTGCAGCCGCCAGCGGGCTTCCATCCGCTTTTCGCCAGAAAGCTGGCGGCAGTGTCGTTGTTGATGGACAGGATCTCGGCGACCGCCTGTTGCTTGTCGACGGCCTGCTCGTAGTACGACTTTGCAATGCGGTAGCCGACCCAGTAGCCGAGGTCGCCAGGCTGCTCCGGCGTGCCGGGGCCGTTGTACAGCCACGGCGTGACATCGGTGCCGTCAGCCTCGGCCAGGAAGCGTCGTTCGATGGTGCATTCGTGGCCTTGCGTCCAACGCTGCAGATGGATGTTGGCCACCTGGCCGGAGATCTGCTCGCCGATGAACTCTGCCCCGCCCTCGATCAGCGAAAGAAACAGCACGCTGGCCTCGGGCGGTGGGTCGATGCGTGCAGCCGGTTGCTGCAGATGGACGTATTCATGAGCGATCAGATGGGTCAGGCGAGCGGTGATGTCCGGCTCCATCCAGTTGGCGCGGCAGATGGTCTCCAGGCCGATGATCACGCCGCTGGCGGTGGTGGTGCCGCCGGTGGTGTTGCGTCCGATCACCACGGTGACCGGCGGGAACACGGCCTGTGGATGGATGGCCGCAAGCCTTGAGAACACATCACCCAGTTGCTGGCGCACTGCCGGCAGGGTGGCCGCACAGGCTCTTGCGTCGAGATAGGCATCCGGCGCCTTGTCGATCGCCGCCGCAAGCTTGTCGGCGCTGCCGATGCGTGATGGCACGAACTGCTTGAGGCCGGGCGAGCCCTGGTCCAGATAGTCGGATTGCAGGCGGTTTGCGGCAGGATGGCCGTCGGTACGGTCGTACAGCTGGTAGAAACGCTGCACGTCGTCGATCCGCACCTGTGCTGCCGGCGGGGTGGCGGCTGGTTCGGTGGCATGCGAGTGCAACGGGACGAGCAGGGCGATCAGGCCAGCGGCGATCAGGCGGGACATGCGTGCTCCGGATGGTCGATGAGCCGCCGAGGCTAGTCGACGAAGCCGCGATCCCGACAGTGCCGGTTGTCGTACGGGTTCCAGCCCGCCGTTTGCGTATCGTCCGCTCCGCGTGGCGGGAATCTTCAGGCCAAGTGGATGAGCATCAGCCCGACCAGTGCCGGCAATGCCTGGACCCACAGCACCTTGCGGGTGGCGGTGAGGCCGCCGTAGAGGCCGGCGACGAGGATGCAGGCGAGGAAGAACGTTTTCACGTGGAGGGCTTCGGTACCGTCGAGGCACAGGCCCCAGGCCAGGCCGGCAGCGAGGAAGCCGTTGTACAGGCCCTGGTTGGCGGCCAGCACCTTCGACTGCTGCGCGAACTCTTCGGTCAGCCCGAAGGCGCGGCGGCCGGAGGGGCGGCTCCACAGGAACATTTCCAGGATCAGGAACCACAGGTGGAGCAGGGCGACCAGCACGATCACGAGGGTGGCGGCGAGGGACATGCGGGAATTCCACGGAGCACGAAAGCGCGCCAGTGTCGCACAGGGTGCCGAAGGCTTCCGCCTCAGTCCGCGATGGCCCGGAAGGTCACCACCAGCACGTCGCGATGGGCCGGTCGCGCGGGGTCCTTCGGCGTCACCGCGGTCACGCCGTGGAACACGCGGTGGTCGTCGAGCAGGGCGGCATCCAGTGGCGCGGCCAGGGTGAAACTGCCCAGTGAACGGTGGTCCGGCGCATGGATGGTGGTGGTGCCGCTCTCGATGTTCTCGCGGTCGATCATCAGCACCAGCACGTAGTCCACGCCGTCGCGATGCACGCCTTCGGGCGTCGGTTCGCCAGCCTGATCGGCCCGTGCCTCGATGCGGAATTGGTGCACTTCGACATGCCATGCCCGGGACGGTTCATGGTCATTGCTGGATGGCGAATGGCTCAGGCTTCCGAACAGCGCATGGCAAAACCCCAGGATGCCGCGCAGGCTGGCGCCCTCGGCGATCGCCGGCAGCACCGGCTCGAACCAGCGTTCGATGTCGCCCTGCAGCGCGTTGTATTCCAGTCGCTGGTAATGCGGCTGGTGCGGCTGACGCCGGATCCCCTGCTCGTCGGCCACGAAGGCCGCATGCCGGCGGCGCCGCTGCCGGCCACGGGCGGCGAGGTAGGTGTCGGGGCCGAGATCGTTCCAGCTCGCGGCAAAGGCCGCCCAGTCGTCCAGCGACGGCAGCAGGCCGCGCATGAGGTCGCCGGTGACGAAGGCAAAGCCTTCGCGCTGCAACCGGTCGTGCAGCGCGGGCGGGGTGAGGGTCGGGGACATCCACATACGTTAGCAGGGCGCGCATCCGGCGGAGAGGGGGCAAAAGCGCGGTGTCGTCACTCGCTTCTCACTCCTCGCCACTCACTCCTCGGCTCTGCCCGAACGCCTGCTCCAGCCACTCCGGCACCGGGATGCCTTTCTCGCGCAGGAAAGGCGGGTTGAACAGCTTGGCCTGGTAGCGGGTGCCGGCGTCGGCGAGCACGGTGACGATGGTGTGGCCGGGGCCGAGTTCGCGGGCAAGGCGGATCGCGCCGGCCAGGTTGACGCCGCTGGAGCCACCGATGCACCAGCCTTCCTCGCGCAGCAGGCGGTGGGCCAGTGGCACCGATTCGTCGTCGGGGATCGACCAGGCCAGGTCGATCGGGGCGCCGTCGAAGTTGGCGGTGATCCGGCTGGAACCGATGCCCTCGCTGATCGAGCTGCCTTCGGCGAGCAGTTCGCCGGTGCGGATGTAGTGGGCCAGCGCCGAGCCGGCCGGATCGGCCAGGGCGATGCGCACGCCCGGTTTGCGTGCTTTCAGCGCACGACCCACGCCAGCCAGGGTGCCGCCGGTGCCGGCGGCGCAGACGAAGCCGTCGACCGCGCCGTCGGTGTCGTTCCAGATCTCCACGCCGGTGGTGGCTTCGTGGAAGTCGCGGTTGGCGGTGTTGTCGAACTGGTTGGCGAACCAGGCGCTGCCGGGGGCGAGGCGATTCAGCGCTTCAGCGTGGGCGCGGGCCTGATGCGCGTAGTGGCCGGGATCCTTGTACGGCACGGCAGGCACCAGCCGCACCTCGGCACCGGCGATGCGCAAGGTGTCGATCTTCTCGCGGCTCTGGGTGGATGGCATGAAGATCGCCGAGCGGTAACCGCGGCTGGCGCCGACCAGGGCCAGCCCGATGCCGGTGTTGCCGGCGGTGCCCTCGACGATGGTGCCGCCGGGGCGGATCAGGCCCTGCCGCTCGGCGTCGAGCAGCAGGCCGAGCGCGGTGCGGTCCTTGATCGAGCCGCCGGGGTTGAGGAACTCGGCCTTGCCGAGGATCTCGCAACCGGTCAGTTCGGAGGCGTGGCGCAGGCGCAGCAGTGGGGTGTGGCCGATGCTGGCGGCGAGGTCGGGTTGGATGCTCATGGGATTTCCGCGACGGCAAAGAGCCTGATTCTGCGCCATTGCGCCGCTTCAGTCCTGTGGCGCCGGCACCAGCCGCAGGTACGGCTTCACCGTCTTCCAGCCGTCGGGATACAGCGCGCGGGCGTCCTCGTCGGACACCGACGGCGCGATGATCACCTCGTCGCCGGGCTGCCAGTCCACCGGCGTGGTCAGTTTGCGGCCATCGGTGAGCTGCAGCGAATCGAGCACGCGCAGCACTTCGTCGACGTTGCGGCCGGCGCTCGGCGGGTAGGTCAGGATCAGACGCACCTTCTGCTGCGGGTCGATGATGAACACCGAGCGCACGGTGACTTTGGGATCGGCCTTGGGGTGGAACATGCCGTACAGCTTCGCCACTTCCAGCTCGGGGTCGGCCAGCAGCGGATAGTTGATCGCGGTGCCGCCGACGTCGGCCACGTCCTGCGCCCAGCGCCGGTGGTCGTCCACCGAATCCACCGACAGGCCGAGCAGGCGGGTGTTGCGGGCATCGAACTCGGCTTTGCGCCGGGCGAACGCGCCCAGTTCGGTGGTGCACACCGGGGTGAAGTCCTTCGGGTGCGAGAAGAACACCAGCCAGTGGCCGGAGACGTAGTCGGCCAGGTGGATCGGTCCCTCGGTGGAGTCGACGGTGAAGTCCGGGGCGGTGTCGCCAAGTTGCAGGCTCATGCGGATGTCCTTGGAAGGGTGGCCGCCGATGCTGGCTCCCGCGCGCCGTCGCGGGCAAATGGCCAGTTCGAATATGGATATTCAAATGAACGTCTAGACGTTTAGACGTCTATTGACAGGCGTCCACGATCGGGCGCACCATGCGCGAACTCATCGAGACCGGCTGAGGGACAGGCCCTTTGAAGCCGGGGCAACCTGCGGAGCGTTTCCGCGACGGTGCCAACTCCTGCGGAGGTGCTTCGGCATCGACCGGTAGATGGGCGTCATCGACATCGCGGCAAGGCCGCCGATGCCGGGCACGACGACCTTTCCGGTGTGCGCAGGGCGATGCCGACCGGAGAGTTTCATGACGTTGTTGCCCGCTTCCACTTTCACCGAAACCTGCCAGGCCGAAGTCCGCATTGCCGGCCTCGATGCCGGCGCCCGGGCGGATGCCCGGCGCGGTTCGTGTCGCCTGCGGCTGCAGCCGAAGTACGGCAGCGAATTGCGCGGTGTCGAGGTGGACTACCTGTACTGCGGCGCCGCCGGTGCGCCGGTGGTGATCGTGCAGGGCGGCATCTCCGCCAATCGCGAAGTGGTTGCGCTGGCCGATGGCGACAAGCCCGGCTGGTGGCAGCCGCTGGTCGGCGAGGGCGCGCCGATCGACCTGTCGCGGTGCCGCGTGCTGGCGATCGACTGGCTGACCCCGCGGCAGCTCGGTACCGCCAGCATCTCCAGCGAGGACCAGGCCGATGCGCTGGCCGCGCTGCTGGCCGAACTGGGCGTGGCGCGTGCGCAGGCCTTCATCGGCTCGTCCTACGGCGCGATGGTCGGTTTGGCTTTTGCCGCCCGGCACCCGCAGGCGGTGGAGCGGCTGGTGTTGCTGGCCGGCGCGCATCGCGCGCACCCGCTCAGCACCGCCCAGCGCAGCGTGCAGCGCGGCATCGTGCGGCTGGGCCTGGCCAGCGGCCGGATCGACGAAGCGTTGGCGCTGGCACGGCAGCTGGCAATCACCACCTACCGCGGCAGCGCCGAGTTCGGCCGCCGCTTTGCCGGTGGGCCCGAATGGCGCGACGAGCGCTTCCACTTCCCGGTGGAGGACTACCTGGAGCACCAGGGCCGTCGCTTCGTCGAGCGCTTCGATGCCGAGCGCTTCCTGGCGCTGTCCGAGTCGATCGACCTGCATGACATCGAGCCGGAGCGGATTCCGGTGCCGGCCACCCTGGTCGGATTTCCCTCTGACCGGCTGGTGCCGCTGGCCGACCTGTGCGAACTGCAACGTCGCCTGCGTGGCCCGGCCACGCTGGAGGTGGTCGAGTCGCCGTACGGCCACGACGCCTTCCTGAAAGAAACCGAACAACTCGCGCCGCTGCTGCGCGAAGCCCTCGCCTGACCCATGCCCCCTCACTTGCCCCCGCTGTCGTAGGAGCCCGCTCGCGGGCGATGCTTTTGGTGCCGGGATTCGGGATTCGGAATTCGCCAAAAGCCAAGAACATCGCCCGCGAGCGGGCTCCTGCGACAGCGGGGGCAAAGAACCACCTTCCGGAGAATTCGATGAGCAACCCCGCCCCTTCCACCCGCGCCGTGCGCGCCGGCATCGAGAGCGACACCCAGCACGGCGCGGTGGTGCCGGCGTTGCATCTGTCGACCAACTACAGTTTCGAGGGTTTTGGTCGCAAGCGGCCGTACGACTACTCGCGCAGCGGCAACCCGACCCGTGATCTGCTGGGCGAGGCGCTGGCCGAGCTGGAGCAGGGTGCCGGTGCGGTGGTCACCAGCAGCGGCATGTCGGCGGTGGCGGTGGCGCTGGAACTGGTGCCGGCGGGAGCCACCGTGCTGGCCGCGCACGACTGCTATGGCGGCACTTGGCGCCTGCTCGACGCGTGGGCGAAGAAGGGCCGTTTCCGGGTCGAGTTCGCCGACCTCACCGACAGCGTGTCGCTGGCGGCCGGGCTGGCGCACAAGCCGGCGCTGGTGTGGGTGGAGACGCCGTCCAACCCGTTGCTGCGGATCACCGACATCCGCCACGTGGCGCAGGCCGCGCACGCGGTCGGCGCGCTGGTGGTGGTCGACAACACCTTCCTGTCGCCGGCCCTGCAGCAGCCGTTGGCGCTGGGCGCCGACGTGGTGGTGCACTCGACCACCAAGTACATCAACGGCCACAGCGACGTGGTCGGCGGCGCGGCGGTGGCGCGTGATCCGGCGGTGTTCGAGCAGCTGAAGTGGTGGGCCAACTGCAATGGCCTGACCGGTGCGCCGTTCGACAGCTACCTGACCCTGCGCGGCCTGCGCACGCTGGGCGTGCGGCTGCGCCAGCACCAGGAGAACGCGGCGCGCATCGCCGAACATCTGGACGGCCACGACGCGGTGCGCAGGGTCTATTACCCCGGCCTGGCCAGCCATGCCGGCCACGCGTTGGCGGCGCGCCAGCAGCAGGGTTTCGGCGCCATGCTCAGTTTCGAGCTGGAAGGCGAGGTGGCGCAGATCGAGTCCCTCATCGACGGCCTGGAGTACTTCTCGCTGGCCGAGTCGCTGGGTGGCGTGGAAAGCCTGATCGCGCATCCGGCCACGATGACGCATGCCTCGATGGCGCCGGAGGCGCGTCGCACCGCCGGCATCGCCGACAGCCTGCTGCGGGTGTCGGTGGGCATCGAGGACGGCGACGACCTGTTGCGTGACCTGGAGGCTGCACTGCAGCGCGCGACGGCCTCGGCGGCGCCCAAACGCCGGGTGCCGGCATGAGCGCGGTGCTGAAACCGGTGGCGGATGCTTCGCCCGCGGTGGCGATCGTGCTGCTGGGGACCGGCGTGGTCGGCGGGGCGCTGCTGAAACTGCTCAACACGCCCGCGGCGGCTTCGCTGCGACTGGTCGGCGTGGCCAATTCGCGACGCCAGCAGACCGACCCCGCGCAGTTGGCCCGGCGCAATCTGCGCGAGCAGTTGGACCATGAGGGCGAGCCGCGCGACAACGCGGCGCTGCTCGCCGCGCTGGAGGCCTCCGACGCGCCCATCAAGGTGATCATCGACGCCACGGCCAGCGTGTCGCTGGCGGCACGCCACGCCGAGTGGCTGGCCCGCGGCTGTCACGTGGTCACCGCCAACAAGGCGCTGGCTGGTGGCGACCTGTCGGGCTGGAGTGCGTTGCAGGCGGCGCTGGGCAATGGTGGCGCGTATGGCGACTCGGCCACCGTCGGTGCCGGCCTGCCGGTGCTTTCCACGTTGCGCCGGCTGCGTGGTTGCGGCGACGCGCTGGTGCGGCTGGAGGGCGTGTTCTCCGGCTCGCTGTCATGGCTGTTCAACCAGTACGACGGCAGCCGGCCGTTCTCCGAACTTCTGCGTGAGGCGCGCCAACTCGGCTACACCGAGCCCGACCCGCGCTCGGATCTGTCCGGCGAGGACGTGGCACGCAAGCTGCTGATCCTGGCCCGCAACGCGGGCTTCGCCTTGGGCAGCGACGAGGTGCGGGTGGAAGGCCTGGTGCCGGAAAGCCTGCGCGGCATCGATGTCGAGTCCTTCCTGGCCCGGCTGCAGGAGCTGGACGAGCCGCTGGCCGCCCGCCACGCTGATGCGGCGTCGCGCGGCAACGTGCTGCGCTTTCTCGCCCGCCTCGACCAGAGCGGCCAGGCCAGCGTGGGGCTGGTGGAAGTGCCGAAGACCCACCCGGCCGCCCGCCTGCACGGCACCGACAACCAGTTCGCGCTGACCACCACCCGCTACCCCGTCCAGCCACTGGTGATCCAGGGCCCCGGCGCCGGCCCCGAGGTGACCGCCCAGGCCCTGCTCGGCGACGTGCTGGCCCTGCGCGCACGCCCCAACACGTAGGTCGGGCAGCGCCCGGCGGTGCGTGCGGCCATCATGCGCAGGCAATGCCTGGCCGGCCTGCAGACAAAAAAACGCGCGGCCGGGGCCGCGCGTTTTTTGTTGCAGGGACTCAGGTCAGTGCCCGGTGATGCGTTCGGAGGTTTCCTCGTCCGGCGGCACCAGCGGTGCATCGTGGTCGGACTTGGCCGCTTCCAGTCGTGCGGCCTCGATCGACGGCGTGCGCCAGCCGGAGGCGACGCCCCAGAGATAGAACACCAGGCCGATCACCGCGACCACGGCCAGGTCCCAGCCGTAGGGGATGTAGTCCAGGCCGCCGAACTTGGCGCTGCCGATCTTCGACACGGCGGCCAGCACGATCAGATAGGCGATCAGCCACCAGGCACCCTTCAGGTGACGGCCGAATTCGTGCCAGCCCTGCTTGGCCTGGTAGTAGAAGTACACCGGCAGGGCGACCACCATCAGCAGGATGATCTCGCCGGTCAGCGGCCACTTCGCCCAGTACAGCAGTTCGGCCGACATGATGAAGGCGATGCCGGCGATCAGCGGCAGGCCGGCCAGGCGGAACGGGCGGTTGAGATCCGGCGCGGTACGACGCAGCGTCATCACGCTGACCGGGCCGGTCAGGTAGGAAATGATCGTGGCCACCGAGATCACCGCGGCCAGCGAATCCCAGCCGCGGAAGAAGAACAGGAACAGGAACGACACCACCAGGTTCAGCCACATCGCCGGGCGCGGCACGCCCGAGCGCGGGTCGATCCGGCCGAAGATGCGCGGCAGGGTGCCGTTGCGCTCCATGCCGTAGATCATGCGGGCGGTGGTGGCGGTGTAGGTCATGCCGGTGCCGCTGGGGCTGACGAAGGCGTCGGCGTACAGCAGGATCGCCAGCCAGTTCAGGTTGACCAGCACCGCCAGCTCGGCGAACGGCGAGCTGAAGTCGATGCCCTTCCAGCCGGCGCGGGCCAGCAGGTCCTGCGGCACCGAGCCGAGGTAGGCGACCTGCAGCAGCACGTAGACCACGGTGGCCAGCGCGATCGCGCCGATGATCGCGAACGGGATGCTGCGGCCGGGGTTGCGCGCCTCGCCGGCCAGGTTCACCGGGCTCTGGAAGCCGTTGAAGCTGAACACGATGCCGGCGGTGGCCACCGCGGTGAGGATCGCCGCGAAGTCGTTGGCATGGCCGCCGCCGTCGATGCCGACCGAGAGGTTGTCACCGTGGAAGCCGCTGGCGATCAGCGCCACGCCGGTGGCGGCGGGGATGATCAGCTTGATCAGGGTGATCAGGCTGTTGGAGCGGGCGAACAGCTTCACGCTCCAGTAGTTCAGCAGGAAATACACCACCACCAGCACGCCGGCGATGGCCACGCCGATCGAGCTGAGCTCGCCGTGCTGGCCGGGTACCGCATGGTAGAGGTCTTGTGCCCACTGCCATTTCCAGCCGGCCATGTATTGCACCGAGGCCTCGGCCTCGACCGGGATCACCGAGACGATGGCGATCCAGTTGGCCCAGGCGGCGATGAAGCCGACCAGCGAGCCGTGCGAGTAGTGGCCGTAGCGCACCATGCCGCCGGACTCGGGGAACATCGCGCCCAGCTCGGCATAGGTCAGCGCGATCGAGAGAATGATCGCCGCGCCCAGTACCCAGGCCCAGATGGCGCCGGGGCCGGCCAGCTTGGCGGCGTTCCAGGCACCGAACAGCCAGCCGGAGCCGATGATCGAGCCCAGGCCGGTGAACATCAGTGCGAACGGCCCGACGTCACGGCGAATCTGACGGTCTTGGGACATGGAGGCTCCTCATGAATGGGGGCGTCTGAATGCGCCAAAGGGGCCGATGTTTGCAGAATTCCCGTTTGCCCGCCACCCGCTGGCATAACGGGGGCGGGTCATAACGGGGTCAGGTTCACTTCCCCAGCTCACTTCCTTCCGGAAGCATAACGGGGTCAGGTTCACTTCCCCAGCTCACTTCCTTCCGGAAGCGAGCTGGGGAAGTGAACCTGACCCCGTTATGGCCCCTCAGCACTCGATGACGTTGACCGCCAGGCCGCCGCGCGAGGTTTCCTTGTATTTGTCCTTCATGTCGCGACCGGTGTCGCGCATGGTCTTGATCACCTTGTCCAGGCTGACGCGGTGCTTGCCGTCGCTTTTCAGCGCCATGCGGCTGGCGTTGATCGCCTTGACCGAACCCATCGCGTTGCGCTCGATGCAGGGGATCTGCACCAGGCCGCCGATCGGGTCGCAGGTCAGGCCCAGGTTGTGTTCCATGCCGATCTCGGCGGCGTTCTCGACCTGCCAGATGCTGCCGCCCAGCGCGGCGGCGAGGCCGCCGGCAGCCATCGAGCAGGCCACGCCGACTTCGCCCTGGCAGCCCACTTCGGCGCCGGAGATCGAGGCGTTTTCCTTGTACAGGATGCCGATCGCCGCGGCGGTGAGCAGGTAGTCGAGGATGCCGTTTTCGTCGGCCTTGGGGCAGAAGCGCAGGTAGTAATGGCCCACCGCCGGCACGATGCCGGCAGCGCCGTTGGTCGGCGCCGTGACCACGCGGCCGCCGGCGGCGTTCTCCTCGTTCACCGCCAGCGCGTACAGGTTCACCCAGTCCAGGATGGTCAGCGGATCGCGCAGCGCGGCCTCCGGCTGGTTGCGCAGTTCCTCGGCCATCGCCGGTGCGCGGCGTGTCACGTGCAGTCCGCCGGGCAGGGTGCCGGGCGAGCGCAGGCCGCGCGTGACGCAATCCTGCATCGCCTTCCAGATGTTCAGCAGGCCGGCGCGGGTTTCCGCCTCGGGCCGCCACACCGCCTCGTTGGCCAGCATCAGCTGCGCGATGCTCAGGCCGTGCTGCTCGCACAGCGCCAGCAACTGGTCGCCGGTGGTGAACGGATAAGGCTGTTCGGTGGTGTCGGCGACGATGCGGTCTTCCGCCGCCTCGTCGGTGTTGACCACGAAGCCGCCGCCCACCGAGTAGTAGTCGCGCGTGGCCAGTTCGTTGCCGTCGGCGTCGTAGGCGGTGAAGCGCATGCCGTTGGTGTGGAACGGCAGTTTCTGGCGCTTGTTGAAGACCAGGTCGCGCTTCTCCTCGAAGGCGATCTCGTGCTTGCCCAGCAATTGCAGGCGGGAGCTGTCGCGGATGCGTTCCAGCGCCTCGGGGATGTGGTCCGGGTCGACCGTGTCCGGATGCTGGCCTTCCAGCCCCAGCAGCACCGCCTTGTCGGTGCCGTGGCCACGGCCGGTCATCGCCAGCGAGCCGTACAGCTCGGCACGCACGCGTGCCACGCGGTCGAGCACGCCTTTTTCCTCCAGCCAGTGCTCGGCAAAGCGCGCGGCGGCGCGCATCGGGCCCACGGTGTGGGACGACGACGGGCCGATGCCGATCTTGAACAGGTCGAATACGCTGACAGCCATGGCGGGAGGTGCCGTTGATTGAGGGGAACCGGCTATTCTACGCGGCGTCCCGGCCTTCCGCAGTCCATTCGTCCACGCATGTCCGACCTGATCCTGTACCAGCGCGACTACTGTCATCTGTGCGACATGGCGCTGGCGGTGATGGCCGAGGCGCGGGCGCCGGATTTCGAGAGTGTGTGGGTGGATGACGCCGAGGAACTGGAGCAGCGTTACGGCACCCGCGTGCCGGTCCTGCGCGACACCCGCGACGGCCGCGAACTGGACTGGCCATTCGATGCCGCTGCCGTGAGGCGATTTCTGGCTCCGTGAACGGGCGGGTGGCGAGTGTGCATGCAGCAGCCCGCTCGCGGGCGATGCTTTTTGCCTCGAAGCCAAAGCCAAAGCCAAAGCCAAAGCTTGAAGAGCAAGAGCGCTCGTCCTTCTGTCATGGGGCGAGCTGCTTTCTTTTTCCGGCCTGAAGAGCATCGCCCGCGAGCGGGCTCCTGCAAGCGGGCGCACGTGAGAGCCCCCTGATACCGCGCCGCCCCGTGTAGGAGCCCGCTCGCGGGCGATGCTTTTGAAGCGCCACGGCCAACGCTCGAAGCTCAAGGGCTTTCGTCCCTCTGTCATGGGGCGAGGCGGCTCAGGGTGGAACGGCGGGTGGAGGCTGGCGGGCAAGCCGCGGGCGATGCCCGCCCTGCGCTTTTCCCGAATCCCGAATCCCGAATCCCGGCCGCCAATCAATCCCGTCGACGCAAGCGGCTGAGGATTTCCTCGCGGGCTTCGCGCAGGATGGAGTCGCGGTCGAGGCTGGCGACGATTTCGGCGACGGCGCGTTTGGCGCCGGCTTCGCCCCAGGATTTGCCGGCGACCAGATAGCGTTCGGCGGCGCGTCCGATCAGTACGGTGGCGTACCAGCCCAGGGCGCCCTGGGCGGCAGCGGTGACGACGACCGACAGGCCGGCGCTGACGCCTTTCAGTGCCGAGGCCACCAGTTGCATGCCCCAGATCGCGCTCATCAGCGCGATCAACTGGGCGGAGATCACCGCCACCAGCCGACCGGACTCGGCGCGGGTCAGCGGCAGGCCGTAGATGCGTGACAGCTGCACCACCATCGCCGCATCCAGTCCGGCGGCAGCGAGCAGGTCGGCGACCGGTATCGGGTTCAGCGCCACCGCCACGCCTTTGGCCAGGCAGTAATGGCGGATCAGTTTCGCGGCGGCGGCCTGCCGGGCCTGCACGATGCGTGCGCTGACCTGATCGGTGAGGCGGCCGGCCTGCATGCCGGCGTTGATCGCCGACAGGGTCTTGCCCTCGCGGGCGGCGATGGTCAGCAGCCGTTCGCGCAGGGCGGCGACATCGGGCGGGCGGGATTGTTCGCGGGGATGCTCGTTGCCGCGGGCATCGACCTCCAGCACCCGCAGCGGAGTGGGGCGGGCGGCCACGGCCAGTACGTCGTCGGCACGGAGCAGGCCGTGGGTGCGCTGGCGAAGTTGCTCAAGCAGGCCGTCGCGTTCATCGGTACCGTAGCGATCGGCCTTGTTCAGCACCAGCAGCAGCGGGCGGCGGGTATCGGCAAGGGTCTTCAGGGCGTCCAGCTCTTCGCGGGTCAGGTCGCCATCGCAGACGAAGATCACCAGGTCGCTGATCTCGGCCACTTCGAAGGCCAGCTTTTCGCGCGCCTCGCCGTCCAGCTCGTTGATGCCGGGGGTGTCGATCAACACCAGGCCTTCGTGCTGTGCTTCGTCCAGCGTGGCGTGTTCGGCGTCGGTGGTGGTGCCGTGCAGGACGCCGACGGTGAACGCCTCGCGGCCCAGCAGCGCGTTGCCCAGTGCCGATTTGCCGGCGGAGACGCGGCCGAATACCGCCACGTGCAGCTCGCCGCGTTCGAGCTTGGCCAGCATGTGCTCGATGCGCTCGAAATCGGCAGCCAGTTCGCCGCGGATCGAAGCGGGAATGCCCGGATCGTCGAGCAGCGCCCGCAGGCTGTCGGCCACGCGGGTGCTGCCGGAGGTTGATGCCGGCACGGTTTGATCCGGCGACGGACGGCCCCATCCGCGCAGGCGCTGCCAGAGGCGGCTTGCGCTCATTGGCCGGCAGGCTTCGCTGCCAGTTGCAGATGGGCGGTCACATCCACGTCCGCGCCGATCACCGAGGTGTCGGCGTACTCACCGCCGCCCACGCCGAAGTCGAGGCGTTGCAGCTTGCCGCTGACATCCAGCGTCGCACCGTCGCCCTGTGGCTTGAAGTTCACCTTCAGGCTGACCGGCCGGGTCACGCCGCGCAGGGTGAGCTGGCCATCGGCGATCACTTGATGGCCATCCTGGCGAAAGCCGGTGCTGACGAAGTGCGCGGTCGGGTATTGGGCGGTGTCGAAGAAATCCTCGCCGGGCAAGGCGCTGTCGCGATCGTTGTCGCCGGTTTTCGCGCTGGCCAGGGTGATTTCCACGTCGAACTTCGACTGGTCCGGATGGGCGGCGTCATAGCGGATCGTCGCCTGCCACTGCCCGAAGCTTCCCTGGAAGCTCTCGCCCTGGAAGCTGCCACTGAAGTCCAGCGTGCTGGCGCCGTTCTGCACCGTGTAGTCGGTGGCCGCTGCGGCGCAGGGCAGGGCGATCGCGAGGAACAGACTGGCAAGGCGTTTCATGGTTGCTCTCCTCATGGTTGCTCTCCCTTGGACGAGGTCGGGCGTGGCCGGCCGAACGGCAGCATCCGTCGCAACACGTCGTCGTTGTCGAACACGTGGTGCTTCAGCGCGGCACCGACATGCGCCACCAGCACCAGCAGCAGCAGCCAGAACAGGTTCTCGTGCACGGCGTGGGCAAGATGGCGAAGGTCGTCGTTCTTCGCCGCCAGCGCCGGCAGGTTGAATTGTTTGAACCACTGCAGCGGTTTGCCGGCGAGCGAGTTGAACCACCAGCCACTCAGCGGCAGTGCCAGGGTGAACAGGTACAGCGTGACGTGCACGGTGCGTGCGCCCCACTGCTGCCAGCGCGGCGCGGCTTCCTCGCGCGGGCGGCCGTCGTACCAGCGCCAGGCCATGCGCAGCACGACCAGTGCCAGCACGGTGATGCCGATGGACTTGTGCAGGGCCATCCAGTTCACCTTCTGCATCGGCGAAGAGGCGAGGCCGCGCAACAGCCCGAACAGGCCGTTGCCCAGGATCGCCAGCGCGATGATCCAGTGGAAGGCCTTGGCGGCCGAGCCCCATTTTTGTGGGTTGCTGCGAAGGCTCATGCGGGACTCCTCAGGTGGTGGTCATGGCACACCGGAGAAGTCTCGCCGATCCGTCGCGGGGCTGCCAGCGCCGGAATCGGAACAACATGTTCCATGAGTGCGACCGGTTCGGGAATGACCGATGTGCGGCTGGTGCTTTTCCCCGATGGGGATCTCTGTAGCCACGGGGTTCCGGAATGGTCCGTCGAAGCCTCCCGGTGATCGGGCCGTTGCGGCTTCGAGCCCCTGGATCCGCTTGCCTCGGCGACACGGTTGCGCGGGAAGCAGTCACCCGCGATGCGCGGAGAGGCTGCTGCGACAGCCTGGCAACATCGATGGGGTGTGCGGCGGCTTGCTGATTGGTGTGCACCAGGCACCACTGTGCGTCCACCGATGAATCTACTGGTCGATGTGGCGTGTACCTAAGCTTCGGGTTGTCCGGTTTTTGCTGCGGTCACGCAGACGAAAGCCCCGATGCCGGAGAGCCGCTTCCGCGTGTTCCGGCTGAATCTGGTCCAGGCAACTGGATCGCAATCAGGAGATTCCAAAATGGTTTCCGTAGCCACCCCTGTCCAAGCGGCGAATTCCGAACTCGATGATCTCGTCCCTTCCCGTTATGCCGTGAAAATCGGCGAGATTGATGCACTCGTCGTGAGCGACGGAGTGCTGCCATTGCCGACATCGACGATGGCAACCAACGTGGATCCGGACGACCTTGCCCATTGGCTGGATTACATGTGCATGCCGCCGGACAAATTTGACTGGCCGCTCAACGTGATGGTCGTCCAAAGCGGCAAGCAGACCATTCTCATCGACGCGGGTCTGGGCAACCAGTTCCCCGGCTTTCCGCGGGCCGGGCAGTTCCCGCGCCGATTGGATGCTGCCGGCATCCGGCTCGAAGACGTCACCGACGTGATCATTACGCACATGCATATGGATCATGTCGGTGGCCTGCTGGTTCCCGAGGTCAAGGCACGTTTGCGCTCCGATGTGCGCATCCATGTTGCGAAGACGGAAGTGGATTTCTGGACTGCCCCCGATTTCACCCACACGGTCATGCCTGATCCGGTCCCTCCGGTGTTGCGGACGACGGCGAAGGCTTTCTACGATGCCTATCATGACCGTCTGCAGATGTTCGACGACGAGCGCGAGGTGGCACCAGGTGTGTTCGTGCGCATGACTGGAGGTCACACCCCGGGTCACAGCGTGGTCGAACTGGTGGCTGAGGGCGAAAGGTTGCTTTTTGCCGGTGACGCGATGTTCCCCGTCGGCTTCGATCACCCTGATTGGCAGAACGGCTTCGAGCATGATCCGGAAAAGTCGACCGAGGTGCGCATCGGGCTTTTCCAGCATCTGGTGAAAACCCGCGGCCTGCTGGTAGCCGCGCATCTGCCGTTCCCTTCCGTCGGACACGTGGTGGCAGAAGGAGCTGCGTACCGCTGGGTTCCCGTGCTGTGGGACTACTGATCGGCTGATTCTGGAAACGGGGTCAGGTTCACTTCTGTAGCAACAGAAGTGAACCTGACCCCGTTTGTATTTACGAGCTGCGCTGCACCGAGTAATCGGCGAGAGCGGCGAGGGCGTCGCGGTGGGCGGACGGGGCCAGCACCGACAGCGCTTCGCGGGCGGCGCGGGCGTGGGCCAGGGCGCGCTCGCGGGTGCGCTCCAGTGCGCCGGAGTCGCGGATGGCGGCGATGATGCGGTCGAGCGAATCCAGGCCGCCGTGTTCGATCGCGTGGCGCAGCGAGCGGGCCTGTTCCTCGCCGGCTTTTTCCAGTGCGTAGATCAGCGGCAGGGTGGGTTTGCCTTCGGCCAGGTCGTCGCCGATGTTCTTGCCCAGGGTGTCGGCGTCGCTGACGTAGTCGAGCAGGTCGTCGGCGATCTGGAACGCGTAGCCCAGTTCCATGCCGTAGCGGCGCAGCGCGGCGACCTGGTCGTCGGGCAGGCCGCCGAGGATGCCGCCCAGTTCGGTGGCGGCGGCGAACAGCACCGCGGTCTTGCGCTCGATCACCGCCAGGTAGGCGGCCTCGTCCACGTCGGCGTTGCCGATGTTGAGCAGTTGCAGCACCTCGCCCTCGGCGATGGTGTTGGTGGTGTCGGCGAGGATGCGCATGATGCGCATGTCGTCCAGTTCCACCATCAGCTGGAACGAGCGCGAGTACAGGAAATCGCCCACCAGTACGCTGGCGGCGTTGCCCCACAGCGCATTGGCGGTCTTGCGGCCGCGACGCAGGTCGGACTCGTCGACCACGTCGTCGTGCAGCAGGGTCGAGGTGTGGATGAACTCGATGATCGCAGCCAGCTTGGTGTGCTGTTCGCCCTGGTAGCCGGCGGCACCGGCGGCCAGCACGTGCAGCATCGGGCGCAGCCGCTTGCCGCCGGAGGCGATGATGTGGTCGGCGATCTGGTTGATCAGCACCACGTCGGACGACAGCCGATGGCGGATCAGGGCATCGACGCGCTGCATGTCGGCGGCGGCGAGGTTGCGTACCTGGGCGAAATCGGCGGAACGGGAGGCGTCGGCGGGCATCGGGCTCATCGGTGTTCGGAACGGCGTAGCCGGCGATTATAGAGGCTGCGCCCGCCAGCGCGGCCCTGCCGCTTCGGCACGGCTTGAAGCGGCAGGGTCGCCGCGACATGTCGCCGCAAAGCCCGTTCCCGCACGGCCGCCTATAATCCCGGCAATGCACTCCCCCATGCCTGTTTCCCCATGAGCCGACTGACCCCGCTGGAACGACGCAGCGCGCTGACCCTGGCCTGCGTGATCAGCCTGCGCCTGTTCGGCCTGTTCCTGATCATGCCGGTGTTCTCGCTGTACGCGAAGGCGATGCCCGATGCCTCCGGCTTCATGATCGGCCTGGCGCTGGGTGTCTACGGCATCGGCCAGGTGCTGCTGCAGATCCCGCTGGGCCTGTTGTCGGACCGGATCGGACGCAAGCCGGCGATCACCCTGGGCCTGCTGCTGTTCGCGCTCGGCGGGCTGATCGCGGCGCTGTCGCACACCCTGGCCGGCATCGCGGTCGGGCGTGCGGTGCAGGGCATGGGCGCGGTGGCCGGGGCCGGCATCGCGCTCGCGGCCGATCTCACCTCGGAGGAAAACCGCGGCAAGGCGATGGGCATCATCGGCGTGTCGATCGGGCTGGCCTTCCTGCTGGCACTGATCCTGGGTCCGCCGCTGGAAGCGGTCGGTGGCCTGTCCGGACTGTTCGGCGCCACCTCGATCCTGGCGCTGCTGTCACTGCTGCTTTTGTGGCTGATCGTGCCCACGCCGGCCCGCGCGCGTGCGCCCGCCGCGGCCGGATTCGGACCGGTGCTGGCGATGCTCGGCGACAGCCGCATGCTGGTGCTGAACGGCTCGGTGTTCTTCCTGCATGCGCTGCTGACCGCCAGCTTCGTCGGCCTGCCGTTGCTGCTGGCCAACACTTTGCACCTGCCGGTGGCGCGGCACTGGGAGCTGTACCTGCCGGTGATGGCGGTGGCCGCCTTCGTGATGGGTGCGTGCATGCACCACATGCGCGAGCTGGCGAAAAGCCTGCGCATCGTGGCGATCTGCGTGGTGGCGATCGGGCTGGCCTTGCTCGGCTTCGCGCTGGCCGGCAGCCACCTGGCCTGGTTCGGCGTCGCCGCGGCAGTGTTCTTCTCCGCGTTCAACCTGCTGGAAGCGGCCCTGCCCAGCCTGGTTTCGCGGCTGGCACCGGAACATCTGCGCGGCGCGGCGATGGGCGCCTATTCCACCAGCCAATTCGTCGGCGCCTTCGTCGGCGGAGCCTGCGGCGGCATCGCGTTGGGCCGGCTCGGGCCGCACGGCGTATTCGTCTGCGCCGCCGCCTTCACCCTGCTTTGGCTGCCGCTGGTGCTGCTGGGCGCCCGCCGCATCACCGGCTCGGCCATGGCCGACCCGGCAGCCGCCTGAGCGGGCTCGCCCACTGCATCGGCCTACGCGTTTTTCGGTGATCCGGCAGTCGCGGCTGGCTGGCGGGCAGGCTATGATGGCCCACCAAAAACTCCGGCTGCACCCACCCATCATTTGCGGCCGGCTCAACGAGGACATACCCCATGGCACGCGGCATCAACAAGGTCATCCTGGTCGGCAACCTCGGCGCGGATCCGGAAATGCGCCATACCGGCGGCGGCACCGCCATCTGCACCTTCAATCTGGCGACCAGCGAAAGCTGGACCGACAAGCAGAGCGGCGAGCGCCAGGATCGCACCGAGTGGCACCGCGTGAAGATCTTCGGCCGGCTGGCCGAGATCGCCGGCGAATACCTGCGCAAGGGTCGTCAGGTCTACATCGAAGGCTCGCTGCGCACCGACAAGTACACCGGCAAGGACGGTGTCGAGCGCTACTCCACCGACATCATCGCCAACGAGATGCAGATGCTCGGCGGCAATGAAGGTGGCGGCGGTGGTGGCGGTGGCTACCAGCGCGAACGCCCGCAGCAGGGCGGCGGCCAGCGCCAGTCCGGCGGCTACGGCGGCGGCAACCCGTCCCGCGGCAACGACGACTACGGCAACTCCCGCCAGGCTCCGCCGGCTCCGGTCGACAATGGTTTCGCGGACGACGACATTCCGTTCTGACGAACGCCGCCTGATCCACGGCTTCCAGCCCATCCGGCCTCCACCATGTGGGGGCCGGATTTTTTTCGTCGGCATGAAACTGCGGCCGCTGCCGTGGCTGCGCGTGGCCTTCGTCGTCCTGATCGTGGACCGGCTTCACGCCGGCGCAGGTCCGGCCGGGCAGCCCGTCCTCGCTCCGTTACCATGACGCGACTTTCCTTCACGGGCATCCGGATCGATGGCACGAGCAAGCGCACTGCGTCCCAACAACCGTACGGCCAACCTCATTGGCGGCATCTTGTTTGCCGTGGGCCTGGTGATGCTGGTGATCTGCGCGGTGATGTTCGTCCACCGCCGGCAGTTCGCCGCCGTGGCGCGCAGCGTGCAAGGTGAGGTGGTGGCGATTCCGACGTCGTACGACCGCGACAATCACACCACCATGTACGGCACCCGGGTCAGCTTCAGCACCAGCACCGGGCGCGAGCTGACGTTCGAAAGCTCCTTTCGCAGCAGTTCACCGCGTTACCACGCGGGCGAAGCGGTCACCGTGCAGTACGATCCGGACCATCCGGAAGACGCGCAGATTGCCAGCACGATGGAGCAGTGGTTCGGCGTCATCGTGCTGGGCGGGCTGGGCACGCTGTTCGTCCTGGTCGGCGGCCTGATGCTGTATTTCAACTACAGCACCAGCCTGCGTCGGCGGCGGCTGGAGGGGCGAGGTCGTCGCGTGCAGGCCACGATCATCAGGGTGGAAGCCAATCCCGCCGTGGAGATCAACAACCGCAACCCCTGGCGCATCATCTGCCAGTGGCAGGATCCTTCCACTGGCCGCAACCTGCTGTTCCACAGCGCCAATCTCTGGTCCGACCCGACGCCCCATGTCGGCAGCGGGAAGATCGACGTGCTGATCGACCCCGAGGACACCGGCAAGTACGTGGTGGATACCGCCTTCATGCCGGAATGAGGCCGGCTCCTGCCATCTGGCGGCTTCGCCACGCGTGGACGCGATGGCTTCCGGGTTTCGCGTTCCGCATGCGGGCCTTGCTCGCCATGCCATGGGTTCAGGCAGGATCCGTTCGCTGGTGCCTGCCTGCCCAGGGGCTCGGATGGGCACGCCGTGATGCGTCTCCGACGCCGTGCCGGGAGTACACTCGCCGCTGCCCGATTCCAGACGTGGTGCCGCGCATGTCCTTCCGCACGCTCATTTCAATCTGGCTGCTGGCCGTGGTGTCGCTGCTGCGTCCGGTGGTGGCCAGCGCCGCCGATTGCGACCAGCTGCGCGAGCTGCTGCTGGCCGATGCCGGGATCACCGCGACCGCGGTCGTCGCTGCCGGCACATTCACGGCGCCGGGCAGTGATCCCGTCCAGGCGCAGGCTTATGCGCGGTTGCCGGCTTTCTGCAGGGCGAGCGGCAACAGCCATCCGGTGACCGATTCGACCACGCGCTTCGAAGTCTGGATGCCGGTGTCCGGCTGGAACGGCAAGCTGGTCGGCGTGGGCAATGGGGCCTGGGCGGGCGTGTTCGACTATCCGGCGATGGCGACGGCGCTGGCGCAAGGCTATGCGGTGGCGGGCAGCGACGGCGGGCACGAAGGCAGTCCCCTCGATGCGGACTTTGCCGCCGGCCATCCGGAAAAACTGATCGACTTCGGATATCGCGCGATCCACGAGATGACCGTCGCGGCCAAGCGCGTGGTCGACGCCTATTACGACCGGCCAGCGGCCCATGCGCTGTTCGCCAGTTGCTCGACCGGCGGGCGCCAAGCCTTGATGGAGGCCTGGCGCTATCCCGACGATTACGATGGCATCTCGGCGATGGCGCCGGCCAATCGGGTGCCGGCGTTGATGACCAATTCGCTGTGGGTCGGCAGTGCGGTGTCCAGCGACCCGGCCAGCCGGATTCCGCCGGAAGGGTTCGAGCTGGCGCATCGGGCGGCACTGGCGCAATGCGATGCTGACGACGGGGTAAGTGACGGCGTCATCAGTGCGCCGCTGCGTTGCGATTTCGATCCGGCCACCGTGCAATGCGGCGAGGGTGCCGAAACCGGCCGTTGCCTCTCTGCGGCCCAGGTCGCGGCACTGCGCGCGATCTATCAGGGGCCGCGCAATCCGCGCACGGGCACACCGATCTATCCGGGCTTCGCGCGTGGCAGCGAGAACCTGCTGCCGGTGCAGGCTTCCGGTGATGGTCCCATCGCGCCGGCGCTGAGTTATTTCCGCGATCTGGTGTTCGCCGATCCGCACTGGGATTTCCGTCACTTCGACTATGACCGGGACTTCGCCCGGGCCCTGTCCGCCCACGGCGGGATCACCGACGTGCCGGCCACCGGTCCGGCGGCCTATCTGGCCAGCGGGCGCAAGCTGTTGCTCTCGCATGGCTGGGCCGATCCACTGGTATCGCCGATGGCCAGCATCGACTTCTACCGTGGCGCGACCGCCGCGCTGGATGCGCAGGCTGCGGCCAACGTGCGCCTGTTCATGGTTCCCGGCATGGGGCATTGCGCTGGTGGCAGCGGCCCGTCCAGCTTCGACGTGCTCGCCGTGCTCGACAGCTGGGTGGAGAGCGGGCGTGCGCCGGATCGCATCGTCGTCCACGAGCAACCGGGCATGCCATCGGCTACCCGACCGATTTGCTCCTATCCACGGGAATCGCTGTATCGCGGCAGCGGCGATCCCGACGATCAAGGCAGCTTCCGCTGTGGCGTAGCGCCGGCGGGCCGGCGTGGGCCTTAGCGCCGGCCGCGCCGGTGGATTGTTGCGGCGTGCTCACCGTCATGAGCACACCGATGGCGCTACCGGGGCGAACGGCAGCGGCTTAACCTTGTTCCCGGGTCGATCACCGGGCCCCTGCGTCCCGCACGCGCAGCACGATTGGAATGTCGTTTGCCCGGGTACAGAACGACCAAGCCGTAAGGCGGGCTCCGGCCCCGCAGATGCTCCCCCTCCCCCACGAGCAGGGTCGAGCCCGCCTCGCGCACTGACCGTCCGGCCAGGTCCCGTGTGTTGCATCAGGGGCAACACCGCGTGGCTGCGGGCGAGACTGTTCCGCAGGCCGTGAAGCATGCAGAATCCTTGAAGTCGAGCAAGCATGGATGTCCTTGCCCGCAGTTGCTGACCGCTGGCCGGGTCGATCCGCCATGCCGGCCGTGGTCGAACTTCATCCACTTCCTGGCAGGACCCCACGTCTGATGCGTTACAACCCCGCACTGGATGGCGTTCGAGCCGTCGCCATTCTTGCCGTCGTCCTGTTCCATTGCCAGTTTCCCTGGGCGGTCGGGGGGGCCTTGGGCGTGGATCTTTTCTTCGTGCTTTCCGGCTACCTGATCACCACGCTGCTCATGCAGGAGCACCGCCAGGGCGGCATCCGGGTCGGCGCGTTCTACGCCCGCCGTGCACTGCGCCTGTATCCGACCCTGCTGCTGCTGATCGTCGCCTACCTGTTTGCCGCCCCGGTGCTGTGGCCGGATGACGAGAAGTGGCTGGTGTCCGGCGTGGTGGCCAGTTACCTGATGGACTATGCGCTGGCCTTCACGCACCTGGACTGGACCATCGGTCACACGTGGTCACTGGGTGTCGAGGAGAAGTTCTATCTGCTCTGGCCGCTGCTTCTGCCTGTTGTACTGGCGGCCCGCAAGCCGTTGGCCTGGCTGCTTGGCCTGTACCTGCTGATCACCGCGTGGCGTTACGCGGTGACCTGGGAGTGGGGCTGGAAGCAGGCCTATTTCGCCTTCGACACCCGCTGCAGCGGGATCGTGCTGGGCGCCGTCGCGGCGGTCGCCCGTCCGCGCATCTCGGCGGCGGTGGCGACCTTCGCGCTGGCGGCGCTGGCGTTTTGCATGACCGCGCCGTTCATGCCGGCGCTGCCTGGCTGGATGCAGACCCAGGCGGTGACCCTGGAGATCAGCGTCGCCGAGCTGGCATCGTTCGCGCTGATCTGCCATCTGGCGGTGACGCCCTGGCAGCGATTCTTCGCCTGGGCACCGCTGGTGCATATCGGTCGGCTGTCCTACGGCATCTACGTCTGGCACTTCCCGGTGGTGCTGCTGGTCCGGGACGTGCATGGGCAACCGTGGTGGATCAACCTGCTTGTCGTCGTTCCGTTCTCGTTCGCGATGGCGGCGCTGTGCCTGTATCTGGTCGACCTGCCGATCAAGCGCTGGCGCCAGCGTTTGCATGCAAGGCCCGGCGACGTGGCGACCTGCTGAAAGCAGGTCGGGATGGCTGCCCGGGCAGAACGAGCGTGGCGGTTGTCGGGTTTGCGTGGAACGGTGGGGATCACTCGTTGTGACGGGGCGGGCTGGTGGCCCTGCCGGCATGCTGCGGGGCAGTCGCGCTAAGTCGCTTCAGGATCGACAGCTGATGGCCTGACAGGCCGGTGACGGCAAAGCCGATGAGCACGCAGATCCAGGTAGGGCCATTCTGGTTGGAGAAGGCGAGTAGGCCGGGAGCCAGCATCAGCCACAAGCCCAGGGCGATGTTGGCCCGTTCACCGATGCTGTCGCTTTCTTCCAGCGAGTTTGCCGCGATGCAGGCGATCAGCGAGCCGCTGATCAATGCGTTCCAGATGATCGTGGTGTTGCTGTCCGGGGCCAGCCACGGGGAGATCGCCAGTACGATGCCCAACGAGAGGTTGCTCCACTCGATCCAGCGTGGCGTGGGTGAGTCCGAGTGCATCGGTTTCAGGTTCATCAGACGGCTCCTTCGGGGGGCGGGGCGGATGGAGGATGGCCGTCGCGCCGGCGGCGTGGCGTCAGGCCTGCCGTGGCGGCGACCGGCGAGGTGCCTGCGCATGTAGAGGTGAATCGAGCGCCAGGCCCCGGCCGAATTCCGACAGGGTCTTGCCGGGGGCGTCGCTGACGAAACTCGGCGAGCCCGTCGCGGGATCCCGGTTGTGGTCGGCGAAGTGGTGGAAGGTCGATTCGGTGATGGCCGGCCCCATTGGCCCGAGGGCTCGAAGGCCATGGCGAGGTTGAATCGACGATGGGTCGAGCGGATGGCACCGGTGGGTGAGCCCGGATCGGACAGCATCGGGTGTGTCGATGGCATCACCTCGATGTGCTGGGAATCGCCATTGGCGCCGGAGTGGTAGTTGGGCGAGGAGATGTCGATGGTGACGGTGTCGTCGATGCAGCAGCGCGACGGGTCGGGGGCCGGATTCTTCGAGTGGAAGAAGTGCGCGGCACCTGCGCCGCCCAGCGTGCGGACCGAGCTGCCCAGGTCCATGTGGCCACGCGCCACCAGCAGCTCGCCGCCGCGTCGGCGGAAGCGGGTGATCACCGCGCAATCGGCGCGGTCCAGGCCATCGCCCACGTCCACCGCGAACAGCCAGGGGTGATCGAAGGAGGACTGATCCAGTCGTGACGGAATGCTGTCCGGTGCGCCGGTGGGGTCGCGATCGGACGCGGTGATGTCGAACAGCGGGTCGCCGTCGGCATCGCGCAGGCTGTACAGATGACCGCGCAGCAGACTGAAGCGTCCGATGTGCCAGTCGTTCTCGGTGGCGGCAATGGTGGTTTGCAGCAGGATGCGGTTTGGTCGATGCATGGTCGGGATGTCGGTCGGTCACGGCACCGCCAGTCGGCGCTTGCAGCGTCGCGGAGCGGGTGAAGAACGGGCTCGCCGTTCATGGCGTCGCCGGTTGGCGGTCGGCAGCATGCCGATGCGGTTTCCTTCCCTGCGTGAGTGGGTGGAATGCACACGATCGGCGACAACCGCTCCGGCATCCGTCACCTTCATGGCCGTGGCGGGACGCCTGGGAAAATTCTGCGATCGGGCCGGTGCGGCGGCCAGCATCATGTCGGAGTGCGCGGTGTTGCCCGGGCAGCGACAATGCCGCCGGGCCTACCAGCCGGCGCGGGCGTAGGGCGACTGTTCGAACCAGTCCTGGAAGCCGAGCCGACCGCGTTCCGCATCAGCAGGTGGCAGCAGCGCCGATTCGTCCACGACGGTGCCGAAGTACGGCGTCTCGACATCGGTCTGTACGGAATAGGGTGCTTCCATGTCGATGAGGAAACGCTCGATGAGTGCGGACATGCGTACCCGTTCCGGGCCGGCGACATCGATCGCGCCCTGCAGCGCCGGTTGGCTGGCGAGCCGCGCGATCACTGCGGCGACGTCGTCCGATGCCACCGGCTCGATGTACGCCGGTGGCAGCCGGATGGTCTGATCCCGGACGGTCCAGTTGACGATGTCGAGCAGGAATTCGTGGAACTGGGTGGCGTGCACGATGCTGAAGGGGATGCCGGAGGCCGCGATCGACTGCTCCTGCAGCGCCTTGCCTCTCAGGTAGTGGCTGGCGCCGGGTTGCCCGGTGCCGACCACCGACAGCGACAGGTGGTGGACCACGCCTGCCTGCTGCTCGGCCTCCAGCAGGTTGGCGGTGGCCACCCGGAAGAACTCGAAGGCTGCGGGCCCCTCGAAGGTTGGCGCATTGCTGACGTCGACCACCACCTCGGCGTGGGCCAGGCTTGCGGCCAGCCCGTGCCCGCTGACCAGGTCGACGCCGTTGGCGCGCGATGCGGCGGAGACCTCCTGCCCCTGCGCGCGCAGGCGTTCGACCACGTTGCGTCCCACCAGACCATGTCCGCCGATCACCACGATGTTCATCGTGCACCCCGGTTGTCCGTCATTGCCCGGGTTCCATGCTGCGCGGCGGTTGTTCCCGCCGGTAGTCCCGTGGCGGGAATCCCGATGTTGCGCGAAGAGCAAGAGAGGCATCGTGGCCGGGAAGGGCGAGGCGGAAAGCTCCGGGCACGGCGCGGCAGGCATACGGATATTCGTGCCTTGCCGGCCGGCGTCAGGAGTGGATGCTGAAATCGGGCTGGCAGGCGAGGTGACTGGCCCGGATCCGGGCGATCATGAAGTCGATGAACGCGCGCATCCGGGACGGCATGTGCTGCCGGCTCTGGTAGCAGATGAAGTGGCCTCTGTCGTCGGGTGCATATTGCGACAGGCACGGCACGAGGTCGCCGGAGCGCAGGGCGTCGCAGGCGAGGTAGGCTGGTATTTGCGCGATGCCGCGGCCGTCCAGCATGGCCTGCAGCACCAGTTCGGGATCGTTGTAGATGAGCCGGGACTGCGGAGACAGCTTGCGCATCTGGCCGTTGTCCCTGAATTCCAGGTCGAGAATCCGGCCCGAACCGATGCGGTAGCCGATGCAGGGGTGGCGGGCCAGCTCGTCCAGTGTGGCGGGCAAGCCGTGGGTGGCCTTGTACTGGCGGGAGCCGCAGACCAGCATCTGCATCGGAATGATCTGCCGGGCCACGATGTCGGCATCTTCCATGCGTCCGTTGCGGAAGGCGATGTCCACGCGGTCGGAAGTGAAATCGGCCGGCTTGTCGTTCAACAGCAGTTCGATCGATATCTCCGGATAGGTGTGCTGGAACTCCCCCAGCAGCGGAGCGACCACGATCCGGCCGAAACCGACCGAAGCACTGATGCGCAGATGGCCCCGTGGCGGCCCGTTGCGCAGGTCACGCATTTCCTCCACGGCCTGGACGATCTGCTCGATGCCGCGGTGGCAGCTGCTGTAGAACAGGTCGCCTTCGCGGGTGAGCGAGGTGCTGCGGGTGGTTCTGGCCAGCAGCCGCACGTTGAGCTGATCCTCCAGCTTCTGCACGTTGCGGCTGACCGCCGAGCGGCCAATGCCGAGGCGATCTGCCGCCCGGGCAAAACTGCCCTCGGTGACCACCGCGATGAAGGCGATGACTCCGGCGTAGGTCGTGGCAAAGCTGGTGGCCAGCGGATCGGCGGACGGGGTGAAGGGACCCGGCGGCGGATAGATGGCCGTGATGGCGTTCATGATGATGCTCCCGGTGGAAATCAGACGTGGCTGCCTGGGCCGGCAAACACGAATCGCAACTCCACTGTGCATACCCGCCCGCGCCGGGGCCAGTTAATGCGTGTCAAGACTTGTTATGGTCTGTAATGACGCAGGCTGCGCGCGATCGCGATGCTTCCGGAGCGGGCTGCCACGGACCGGTGCGAGGCATCTCAGTTGGGTTTGCGACTGGCTCTGGCTGGCGTCTTGTGCCGGTCGATGATCAGTGGCCGGCTGGCGTGCGTCAGCTGCTGGCGAAGTTGCCGGGCCAGTACTGCGGCATGGTCGCGGCGTGTTTCCGCGCCACCGGCGAGGGCCATGTCCAGCAGCGGAATGGCCTCGCGCGCACGGCCCTGACTCGCACGCAGTTCGGCGAGACTCACCGCGGCGCGGCGCTCCCAGGCGACGGCACCTTGCAGCCGCGCCGTGTTGATGGCCTGCAGGTAGAAACCTTCCGCCACGTCGGGCTTGCCGAGGTTCTCGTTGCGCCGGCCCATCGCTCGCCAGGCTTCGGCGGCAACCCACAGGCCTTCACCGGAAGCGATGCGGCTGATCATCTCGTCGTCGATCCAGTCGGGACAGAAGCTCAGCAGCATCTCCCTGCGTGGGGCGTCATAGCAGGCGAGTTGGCTGAGCACCTCGCGCACGTGCGCCGCCGGATCCGCCGCGGTACGCAGTTCCAACCCCTGGATGAACCATTCGGCGTAGCGCAGCCAGCCGACCAGGCCATGGCGCTGGGCCTGGTCGTGCATCACGCCGATCCAGTCGGCGGCCAGCTCGGGTTCACCCGCCCACAGCGCCACCGGGCAGGCACCGTACAGGGCCGAGCACAGCGAGGGTGCGTTCCCCGCCGCCTCGGCTCGCGTCACCGCCTTGCGGGCGGTGTCGAGCGCTTGCATGGTGGCGCCCTGTATCCATTGCGTGCGTGCGAGCATGGCCATGGCCGCGACGGCTGGATCGACGCCGACCATCCGTGAGCGCGTGGGCCCGTGGTCGCCGGTAAGCGACAGCGACGCCTCGCTGTGATGCCTGGCTTCTTCGAAGCGGCCGCAAAAATGATTGGCCATCGCATTGACGCGGAGAGCCAGGTTGAGCGCGACCGGATCGGACCATGCCTGCGCCGTCGACTGCAGCAGTTGTGCCTGTTGCCAGGCGGCGGCGTACTCGCCGCGGAACATGTCATGCGTGCAGCGGCCCCAGCGGGCCTGCAGCTCCAGCACGTGGGAGCCCAGCAGCTGGGCGCCGATCAGGCCGCGCTTGCAGATGTCGCCGAGTTCGGCATTGAGTCCGTCGGCGTGCAGAAGCGTGACGACCAGCGCGATCAGCAACTGGGTCTGGTCTTCGGTGTCTGGCTGGTCCTGCTGGTCGACCAGGGCGAGTATCGCGGTGACCCGGTCGCGATATTCAGCGACCTGCGACATGTGGAACCACAGCGGCCGGGACAGCGCGGTCAGCATGGCGGCGAGGTGGATATCGACCTGCCCGGTCGTGCCGGCTTCGAGCACGAAACGGATGTCGTCCAGATGACGGCCGTAGCGTTCGATCCAGTCGTCGCTGCCGAGCGTGGGCAGGGCGGCGGTGGCAGCCTTCATCACGTCGAGCATCAGCGTGGCGTGGCGCTGCAGCAGCAGCGGCCGTTCGTCGCTCTTCAGCAGCAGATCGGTGGCGTAGCTGCGGGTGGTGTCGAGCAGGCGGTAGGGGGCGTCAGTCTCGCCGCGATCGAACAGGACCAGCGACTTGTTGACGATCGAGATCAGGGTATCCAGTGCGCGTCCCCGGTCCATGTCACCGGCAATGATCGCCAGCGCCGAATCGACATCGAAGTGCCCGCGGAACACCGACAGCCGCCGGAACACCTGGAGCTCGCCCGGATCGAGCAGGGTGACGCTCCAGTCCAGTGCCGCGGCCAGGGTGCGATGGCGTGCCTGTGCGGAGCGGGGGCCGACCGCATGCAGCGGCAGGTGATCCTCCAATTGCTGCGCCAGGCTGCCAAGCGGCTGCACGCCCAGCCGGGCCGCGATCAGCTCGATCGCCAGCGGCATGCCGTCCAGCCGTTGTGCGATCCGCGCCAGCAGCGGCGCATCGTTGTCGTCGAACGCGCGGGCTCCTGCGGCGCGTGCCCGTTCGATCAGCAGGGCGACCGCCGGCCAGGCCAGCGCCTGTGACAGCGTGAGCTCCTCACTGGCCGGTATGGCGAGTGCGGGCAGGCGCAGCACGTGTTCGCCGGTAAGCTGGAGCGGTTCGCGACTGGTGGCCAGTACGCGCAGGCGGGGCAGTGCGCCGAGCAGGTGGATGAGCAGGTCGGGCACGGCGCCCAGCACATGCTCGCAGTTGTCGAGCAGCAGAAGCACGTCCTGCCCGGCAAGGGTCCGGGCGATGAGCTGGACCGGATCGGGCAGGTCGGCGGCGGCGCCCAGTGCGCGGACCACGGTGCCATGCACGTGCCCCGACGAGATCAGCGGGGCCAGGTCGGCGAAGGCGACGCGGATGGCCTGCTGTGACTGCAGGCACTCTGCCGCGCGGATCGCGATGCTGGTCTTGCCGATGCCGCCGGGTCCGACGATCGTCACCAGCCGTTGGGCGTTGAGCGCGTCCAGCACCGTCGTCACGTCGTGCTCGCGGCCAAGCAACGGGTCGAGACGGACCGGCAGGTGCGCCAGCACCGGTCCGCCGGGTGGCCGTTCGATGGCCACGGGAGTGGCGTGCCCGGTGTGGACGGTGCCGGCAAACACGTAGCCGCGACGGGGAATGGTGGTGATCCATTCGGTGCAGCCGTCATGGCTGCCGGGTGCCCCCAGCGCCTTGCGCAGCAGCGACATGTGCACGCGCACGCTGGCATCCTCGACCACCACGCCCTGCCAGACGGTGGCCAGCAACTGGCGCTGGCTGATCGGCTTGCCAGCGTTCCGCAGCAATTGCAGCAGCAGGTCGAACGTGCGCGGTCCCAGGTGCACGGGTTGCCCGGAGCGCTCCAGCCGACGCTGGTTCTCCCACAGCGTGAAGGCACCGAAGTGCCAGCGGACGTCGTTGTCGCCGTCGGTTCCGTTGGCTGCTCCGGGGGCGGTGCCGGGTGGCTCAGCTGATGATGCGGGCAAGCGATGGCTCCTTGGAAGTCTGCGGGGAAAAGGGTTTCCCGCGCTGGTCGGTGATCGGGGTGGGTAGCGCGGATTCGTTCCTGGGGTGTGACCATCCGCGCATGGATGTCATTGCCAGCATGGGCCGTGTCGTCATCCCTTGCCTTCGGAGCGGTCACGCCGACGCTCGCACAGGGAGACCGGGGCAGAGCGGCTGGCTGCCTTGGCAAGCTGCTCGCGCAGATCGATGATCCGGGTGTCGACCTGACCCTCCGGACGGCCTGCTTCGGCGATGGCGTCCAGCAGCGGTATGCCCCGATGTGGTTCGCCCTTCCGGGCCCAAAGCCGGGCCAGGCTCACGGCTGCGCGCCGTTCCCAGGAGCCGGCGGATTGCTGTCTGGCGATGTCGAAGGCGCGCAGATAGGCGCTTTCCGCTTCCTGCAATCGGTCCTGTCGCTCGCTGAGCCAGCCGGTTGCCCGCCAGACTTCGGCGGCCACCCACAGGCTTTCGCCCGAGGTGATGCGGGAGATCATGCTGGCGTCGATCCACTCCGGGCAGAAGGTCACCAGCAGTTCCCGATGGGCCTTGTCGTAGCCTGCCAGCTGCGCGGAAACCTCACGGACATGGGCCTGTGGATCGGTGGCGGTGTGCAGTTCTAGCCCCTGGCGGTACCAACCGGCGTAGCGCAACCAGCCAACCAGCCCGCCGCGCCGCGCCTCGTCGTGCATCAGGCGGATCCAGCGTCCGGCCAGCTCGATCTCTCCGGCCCACAACGCGACGGGGCAGGCACCGTAGAGCGCCACGCAGGTGGAGACCGCCTGTTTCGCAGCAGTGCCCCGTTCCACGGCCTCGTGGGCCATCTCCAGCGCCTGCGCGGTTTCGCCCTGTATCCACAGCGTGCGCATCAGGTTGGTCTGCACGGCGACCAGCGGATCCACCCCGACCGTGTTGTTGCCGGTCCGTGCCTGGTCGCGATTCAGTGGCAGGGCCGCCTCGCTGTAATGCCGGGCCTCGTCGAAGCGGCCGCGGAAGTGGCTGGTCATCGAGCCGATGCGCAGGGCGAGGTTGAGCGCGGCGGAGTCCGACCATGTCCGCGCGGTCGACAGCAGCGTCTGCGCCTGTTGCCAGGCGCTGGTGTATTCGCCGCGGAACATGTCGTGCATGGCATGCGCCCAGCGGACCTGCCTTTCCAGTTCGCGCGACTCCAGCAGCTGGGTGCCGATCAGCCCGCGCCGGCAGATCTCGCCCAATTCCGGGTCCAGTGCATCGGCATGCAGCAACGCGACGACCAGGGCGATCAGCAGGCGGGTCTGCGTCTCGATGTCGGGTTCCGCCTCCTGGTCGACCCGGGCCAGAATCGCGGCGACCCGGTCGCGGTATTCGGCGACCTGGGACAGGTGGAACCACAACGGTTGGGAGGCGGTGACCAGGGTCGCCGCGGTCAGCAGGTCGGGCTGCTCGTCCACGCAATGCCTGAGTGCGCAGCGGACATTGTCCAAGTGGTGGGCGTAGCGCCCGTTCCATGCTTCGGTGTTGAGCACCGGCAGATCGCGGGTGGCGTTGCGCATCAACTCCAGCATGAAACGGGCATGCTGTCGCAGCATGACCGGCCGTTCGCCGCTTTTCTCCAGCAGGTCGGCGGCATAGCTGCGCGTGGTGTCGAGCAGCCGATAGCAGGCGGCGACATCACTGCCGTCGAAGAAGATCAGCGACTTGTCGACCAGCGAGATCAGTGCATCGAAGGCCTGGCCCCGCTCCATGTCCGTCGCGGCCACGCCCAGCGCGGATTCGATGTCGAAGTTGCCACGCAGCATCGACAGGCGGCGGAATATCCGCAACTCGTCGTCGTCGAGCAGCGCGGTGCTCCAGTCGAGCGTGGCGGCCAGGGTGCGATGCCGCGGCAGCGACGATCGGTAGCCGGTCGAGTGCAGCCGCATGTGGTCGTCCAGCCTGAGCGCGAGGTCCCCGATCGGCTGCGCCCCCAGTCGTGCGGCGACCAGCTCGATCGCCAGCGGAATGCCGTCGAGCTGACGCGATATCCGTGTCAGCAGCGGTGTCTCCGCCTCGCCGAAGGCGGCAGCTCCCGCCGCCTGCGCGCGCTCGACGAGCAGTTCGACCGAAGGCCAGTGCAGGGCGTGGGCCAGGCTGGCCGGCTCGCTGTCGGGTACCGACAGGGGCTGCAGGCGCAGCACCGACTCGCCGGCCAGTCGCAGTGGTTCACGGCTGGTGGCGAGGATGCGCAGGCGGGGCAGTGCGGCCAGCAGTTGCGGCAGCGGCTCGATCAGCGCGTCCAGCACGTGCTCGCAGTTGTCGATCAGCAGCAGTACGTCGCGCCCGGCCAGGTTCTCGGTGATGGCCTGCAGTGGGTCGGGCAGGTCGACGGTCATGCCCAGTGAGCGGGCCATGGCGGACATGACGTGGTCCGGCAGGATCAGCGGGGCCAGGTCGACGAAGGCCACTTGCACGGTGTTGCCGGACTGCAGGCACTCGGCGGCACGGATCGCGACGCTGGTCTTGCCGATGCCGCCGGCGCCGACGATGGTGACCAGGCGGTGGTTCTCGAGCGCGGTCAGCACCGAGGCGACTTCCGGGTTGCGGCCGATCAACCCGGTCAGGCGCAGCGGCAGCGAGGTGAAGCGCAACCGTTCCGCGGCACTGCCGGCCGATGACGGCTGGCCTGGCGTGTCATCCTGTTCGCGGCACTGTGGCTTGCCGTTGAAGCGGTAACCGCGCAGCGGCACGGTGGTGATCCATTCCTTGCAGCCGTCGTAGTCACCGGGCGCGCCCAGGGCCTTGCGCAGCAACGACATGTGCACGCGGACGCTGGCCTCCTCGACCACCAGGCCGTCCCAGACAGCGGACAGCAGTGCCTGCTTTTCGACCAGTTCGCCCGCATGGCGGAGCAGGTAAAGCAACAGGTCGAATGCGCGGGCGCCCAACGGCACCGCCTGGCCGGAACGCTCCAGCCGATGCAGGGATTCGTTGGCGATGAAGGGGCCGAAATGCCAGCGCACCGCGGCTGTCCGGGGGGCACCCGGGGGTGGGGGAGGTGGAGTGCCGGAGAGCTTTTCGGAGGATGGGGCGGATGGGGTTTTCATGGGGACGATCAAGGCAGCATGCGGCAGGCAAAGTGGGGACGATCGTTCGAACCTCCAGTCCTCGGTCGCCATGGATTCGTCAGGCCACGTCCGCCATTCCCCCGATGCACCCGCCCGGATGACCGGGCATGCCCGCTGAAGGAACCGGCCCGCCGGCCACCCTTGTTCTGCGCAAAGGCCGCGCAAGGCGTTGGTTCGGATGATGTCCCGGTGATTGGTTGCAAGTGGATCGGACCTCGGAATGCAGAGACGCAACGCGTACCCGTGCGGTCGTTCCGTGTGGTTCCCCCTTACCTCGACGCTTCGCGTCCTGCCGCGGGCAGTAATCCGCCGGAGGCTGTCGCTCGCCGGCGTCGAAAGCCGCGGGCCAGTCCGTTCCCGCTCCCGGGGAGAGCGCTCTCCTGGTGGATCGGCGCACGCTTCGAGTATGCGCTCTTCCGGTGGGATGGGGGTATGTCACACAAGCGTTACACATGGGGCGTGCCAAAGAATTGGCCTCGGAGACGCCTCGCGACAGTCTCGCGTCATTGGTGCAGTGGACGCAACACCGTCGTTCGTCATCGGCGGCTGCGGGGCGCCGTCATGCCTGCCTAACATCGTGTCGAACGGTGATGTTGTGGCGTGCCGCGTGCCGTGGCTTCGTGCGGCACGTGGGTCCATTGCGAAGGGGGCGACATGAAAGCAGTCTTGTCCGGCATGAGCAGGACACTGGAGCATGGCGACGTGCTCCGCTCCGGCACCGAACGCGACCGCTTGCTGGCAGTGATGTCGCATGAGCTCAAGCAGCCATTGGCCGAGTTGATGTTGAACGCCGAGCTGCTTCTTCAGCTGGCGCCGGAGCAGGAGTTCCTGCGCTTGCACGGGATTGGCGAGGCGATGCGCCGGCTGGTGCGGCGGCAGGTGCGGATCATCGACGACCTGCTCGAGTTCTCGCGCGTCCGCACCGGGAAACTGCATCTCGAGCCGTCGCCGGTGGAACTGGGGTCGCTGGTGTGGAATGCGTGCATGACCGCCCGCCAGACAGCAGCGGGCATGGAGTTGTCCGTGGAGATCCCGGGCCCGGACGAAATCCTCTGCATGGCCGATCCGGTGAGGGTGGAGCAGATCCTCTCGAACCTGCTCGGCAATACGGTCAAGTTCAGCGCCGGTCGCGGGCGCATCGACGTGCAGCTGTCGACCGACGGGGATTGCGCACGGATATCTGTGACCGATTCGGGTTGTGGCATCGCCGCGGACTTCCTGCCGCACGTGTTTGACCTGTTCGACCAGGACCGGCGGCGGCCGATGCCGCCCAATACCGGCTTCGGCATCGGCCTGTCGCTGGTGCGCGAGCTGGTGCTGGCCCATGGTGGAAGGGTTGATGCGCGTTCGGACGGCCCCGGTTGTGGCGCGTGCTTTCTGGTGTGGTTGCCGCTGTTCGACGCGGCGGCGAAACCGCTGCCGGCACCGCTGCCGGATGCGGCATTGGTGCGCGGCAGGCAACACGATGCGCGCGTTGACGGAGCTGCCGGGGCGCTGGCGCCGGACCTAGTCTGGGATCCGATCGCGAACCTTCGCGAACCGGCGGCTCAGCCGAACTGAGTGATGACTTCCCTTTTCGAGGATCCAGCATGTCACAGCGCATCGACTACCAGAAGCAATCTCCCGAACTGTTCCGCAAGTTCGTCGATTTCAGCAATCTCACCGAGAAGTCCTCCATCGAGGCGACCATCCACGACCTGGTGCTGATCCGCGCGTCGCAGATCAATGGATGCGCCTTCTGCCTGGACATGCACATCAAGCAGGCGACGCTGCGTGGCGAGCGTCCGCTGCGCATGTTCCACCTGCCGACCTGGCGCGAGTCGACGCTGTTCTCGCCGCGCGAGCGTGCTGCGCTGGCGTGGACCGAGGTGCTCACCACGATTCCCGCGCATGGCGTGCCGGACGACATCTACGAGCGTGTGCGTACACAGTTCTCCGAGAAGGAGTTGTCGGATCTGACCTACATGGTCATGTCGATCAATGCCTGGAACCGGATCAACGTCGCCTTCACTCCGGTTCCGGGCGGCTACGACCGGATGTTCGGCCTGGACAAGGCCGGACTCGAGTAATCACCCGTCCGTCGACAGGCGGACTCAAGCTGAGGAATTGTCCATGCGTATCGACAGAATCCGGGCTGCGCTGGCGATGCTGGCACTGCTGGTGACTGCGCCGCTGTTCGCGCAGCAGCCGGCACCGCACGCGGTCGTGAACGAATTGATGAGCAAGGCGCTGGCCGAGGCCCCCGGCAAGGAACTGGAGATGATCTCGGTCGATTATCCGCCCGGCTCGGTGGATCCGGTGCACCGGCATGATGCATACGCCTTCGTCTACGTGATTGAAGGGCACATCGAGATGGGCCTGCGCGGCGGCGAGGTGGTACGTCTGGGGCCCGGCGAGACCTTCTACGAAGGTCCCCATGATGTTCACACCGTTGGTCGCAATGCCAGCGCCACCGAACCGGCACGGTTCGTGGTTTTCCTGGTGAAGAACCAGGGAGCACCGTTGCTCACCCCGACCGAGTGATGGCAGCTCGGGCGCGTGACTGCCGTTGGCGGTGGTCACGCGCGCTCTGCAGGTGTCATCGCCGGTCGTTGCCGTCCATCGAGGCCTGTTTCCATGATCCATCGAGGCGTACCACCGTCACCACCACCGGCGGCAACCCGTGCCGGACCTGCCCGGATCAGCCGTCCGGCGGCGATCAAGGGAGAAGCAGCGACGGCAGGGCATCGCATGGACGGCGACGGATGCTTCCGTTTCCTTTCCGGTTTTCAGCCCGCGCTGCGCACGGCTGGAACGCAGGTGCCGGGCCACCCACGCGAGGGCGTCAGTTCGCCGGGATGGTCGGGTGAGCGTTGCGGTTTGCGGCGGCGCCATGTCTCCCATGGATCTCTCCACCACCCCGACCCGGACCAGGTCACGGCTCTGCCGGGCGTGCGGTTCGGGTGGTGAGCGGGATCCGGCACGAGGAACGCCGTCATGAATCACACGTCATTGGTCACCCCCGCCAGACTGCAGTCGCTGCTGCAGGCGGCCTACCACGCGAATGCCGCCGATTCGCTGATTTCGCCCATGGGCGATGACAGCTATAGCACGCTGTTCGGCGTGATACCGGCGGCACTGGCGGTGCTGCGGGTGGCGGCGGAGGTCGAGCCGGATCCCGTCGAGGTGATGGAGTGGTACCGGACCACGCCGATCCGCGAACTGGGAGGTCTTTGCGCGGAGCAACTGGTGGCCCTGGGGCGGGTGGAGATGGTCATCGGATTCCTGCGTGCCATTGGCAGGGAGGACGGCTGAGCCGGGTGCCTGTCGTCCATCGGACTCAACGAGGAGATTGATCATGCGAGTTACCCACAATGCATTTCGCGACATCGTCGGCGAGATCGCCAGCATCACGGCCCGCCGGGAACAACTGACCGTCAGTGCCATGGATGCGCTGGAGTATCGCTATCCGGTGCTGGCCCGGGCCTTGCTGGACCACGTCGGTTGCCGACGCCGCGCGGCGCACTGGCTGTGCGCGCCGCAACGCGCCTGCGGCGGCAGGTCACCCTGTGAGCTGCTGGGCGAGAGTGATGAGGAGCAGGTCTGGGATCTGCTTGACCCGACCGGCATGGCGGAGCTCTCCGAAGTCTCCCGGATACGTTCGGCCATGACCTGTTGATGCGGCCAGCGCACCGTCGCTGGCACCGATTGTTGCGCTGGCGGCAACGCGATGTGGCCGCGAACGGGGCTGCCGGCAGCCGTGGCTGCCGCCTAGCATGCCCGCTACTGATGTTTCGCGTGCTTCGCATCCAAGAGGTGGTCATGAAAATCGTAGTCATCGGCGGTACCGGGCTCATCGGCAGCAAGACGGTCGAGCGCTTGCGCAAGCGTGGACATGAGGCGTTCGCCGCTGCGCCTTCGTCGGGTGTCGATACGCTCACCGGCAAGGGCCTGGATGAAGCGCTGGAAGGTGCCGAGGTCGTCGTCGACGTGGCCAATTCGCCCTCGTTCGAGGACCGGGTGGTGCTGGAGTTTTTCGAGACGTCGGGACGCAACCTGTTGGCCGCCGCGAAAAAGGCCGGCGTACGCCACCATGTGGCGCTCTCGGTGGTAGGCACGGATCGGCTGACTGCCAGTGGCTACTTCCGCGGCAAGATCGCCCAGGAGAAGCTGATCCGTGAATCCGGGCTGCCGTACACGATCATCCATTCGACCCAGTTCTTCGAGTTCCTCAACGGCATCATCAAGGCTGGTTCCAGCGGTGCGGAAACCCGCCTGTCCTCGGCGCTGATCCAGCCGATCGCCTCGGATGACGTGGCTGACGCGGTGACCGATCAGGCGTTGGCCGCTCCGGTCAACGGCGTGGTGGAGATCGCTGGCCCGGTCTGCTTCCCGTTGGCCGAACTGGTCCAGCGCTTCCTCGCCATCGTCGGCGATGCGCGCCAGGTCGTTGTCGATCCGGAAGCGCTCTACTTTGGCGCCAGACTGGAGCAGAAGACGTTGCTGCCCGGGGCAGGGGCCCGGCTGGGTGCACTGGATTTCCAGGCCTGGCTGGGTCGTTCAGGCATCGTCGCTCACGACACAGCGGCGTGACGCCGGGGCCGCGCCCGGGCCGCCACTCCTGCGGAGACGGCGACCGGAGGCGCGGCCCCTTCCCAAGGGAGTTTCCGCATGAGCATGCCTGCGCGCTTTCACCGCTGGATGGGGGAGCGTGCTCCGGGTCTGGATCGGATGGCCCGGAAGCACCTGACCGAGTACTACGCGCCGAAGAATTTCAACTTCTGGTACTACTTCGGCACATGCAACCTGGTGGTGCTGGTCAACCAGATCGTCACCGGCATCTTCCTTGCCATGAACTACTCGCCAACTGCGGAAGGGGCCTTCGACTCGGTCGAGTACATCATGCGTGACGTGGAGTGGGGCTGGCTGATCCGCTACATGCATTCCACCGGCGCTTCGCTGTTCTTCGTCGCGGTGTTCCTGCACATGGTGCGCGGGCTGATGTACGGCTCATACAAGAAGCCGCGTGAGCTGGTCTGGGTCCTCGGCATGCTGGTTTTCGTCGTCCTGATGGCCGAGGCCTTCCTCGGCTACGTGCTGCCTTGGGGCAACATGTCGTTCTGGGGCGCCAAGGTGATCATTTCGCTGTTCGGCACGATTCCGGGCATCGGCGATGCGCTGGTGGAGTGGATCATGGGGGATTACCTGCCGGCCACGGCCACGCTCAACCGCTTTTTCGCGCTGCACGTGATCGCGCTGCCGCTGACCTTGCTGCTGCTGGTCGTGCTGCATGTGCTGGCCCTGCACGAGGTCGGCTCCAACAATCCGGACGGGGTGGACATCAAGCACGGGCCGAAGGGCAGCCGCTGGAGCGCGACGGCTCCCGCCGATGGCATCCCGTTCCATCCGTACTACACGGTCCATGACATCTTCGCCGCCTTGTTCTTCCTCACCGTGGCGGCCTTCATCGTGTTCTTCACGCCGACCATGGGCGGCTGGTTCCTGGAGCACGACAACTTCGTGCCGGCGAACAATCTCGCCACGCCCTCGCACATCAAACCGATCTGGTACTTCACGCCGTTCTACGCGATCCTGCGCATGATCCCGTCATTCTTCGGGACCGCAGTGTGGGGCGTGCTGGCGATGTTCGGGGCGATCGCGCTGCTGTTCCTGCTGCCATGGATCGATCGCGGCCAGGTGCGCTCGATACGGTTCCGCGGTACCGGTTTCCGCGTGGCGTTCGGCGTCTTCGTGCTGTCCTTCATCGGCCTCGGCCTGGTCGGCTCGGGAGTCAGCGCCGAGGTGATCGAGGCGACGTTCCCCGGGGCAGACGTCACCACCTGGGAGAACCTGTTCGGACGCCTGATGGTGGGCGGGTACTTCGGCTATTTCATCTTTCTCCGGTTCTACACGGGGCCGGGGCTGGAAAGAACCCGGCCGGTCCCGCTGCGCGTATCCAGACATTCATGAGCTTTGTCGCGTCCATTTCGAGCAGGGACAGTCATGCCTGATCTTCGACCGCCACCCATCTCCATGCTCGATCGCCATCTGGGCATGGATTTCCTCCCCCTGTACACGGCCACCGTGAAGGTCACCGGTGGCGAGGCGCATCATGCCCGGGCCTCGGGCGTGGTGCGTTCCGACGATGGCGCGCTGGATCTGCAGTTGAGAATGCCCGGCGAGCTGGGTGGCCAGGGCGGCGGAGCCAATCCCGAGCAACTCTTCGCCGCGGGGTTTGCGAGCTGCTTCCACGGTGCACTGAGCCTGCTTGCGCTGCGTGCGGGGGTGGCGATTCCCGATGCCGAGGTGACTGCCTCGGTGACCTTCGGGCGTGACCCGGTCGACGGCCTGTACACGCTGGTCACCAACATCCGGGTATGCCTGCCGGGAGTCGAACGGACCTTGGCCGGCGAGCTGCTGCGCGCCACCGAGCGGACCTGCCCCTACGTGAAGATGGCCCGTTCCGGCAACGAGTGCATGATCACGCTGGAAACATGATTCGTGCGGCTGGCGGAGGCTTTCCGCGGGACTTTCATTCGTGCCGCAAAGGCAACACGGAGATCACCCTCCGGTGGCTGTTGCCGTACTTCCCGCGAACCTAACCTGTTGTCGCGTCCGAGCCTGCGCATGCCCATCCGGCGAGCGCCGTCGGGCGGGACCTCGTCACGGTTATCCACGGGAGATTCGCATGATCCAGCACCATCCGGATGACGCCTTGTCGGTCGATCCGAACCGACGCCAACTGCTCGCGGGGGCGGTGGTCGCCGCCGCGACCGTCGCCGCCACAGCCTTGCCTGCGGCGCCGCTCGCCGCAAAGCCGACTCCCGCCAAACGGGGGAGAGGCACCACGAGCTCGATCATCACGAGCGACGGCAACGAGATTTTCTACAAGGACTGGGGGACCGGGCAGCCGATCGTCTTCCATCATGGCTGGCCGCTTTCCGGCGACGACTGGGACGCGCAGATGCTGTACTTCCTGCAGCACGGCTATCGCGTGATCGCCCATGACCGCCGTGGCCATGGCCGCTCCTCGCAGGTCAGCGGCGGGCACGACATGGACCACTATGTCGCCGACGTCGCCGCGCTGACCGAGCATCTGGACCTGCGCAACGCCATCCATGTCGGCCACTCCACCGGCGGTGGCGAGGCTGCGCGCTACGTGGCGCGCCACGGTGCCGGCCGGGTGGCCAAACTGGTGATGATCAGCGCGGTGCCGCCGTTGATGCTGAAGACGCCGGCCAATCCCGGCGGGACGCCGCGCGAGGCGTTCGACGGCCTGCGTGAGGCGCTGGCCGCCAACCGCTCGAAGTTCTACCAGGACCTGGCCTCGGGACCCTTCTACGGCTTCAACCGCGAGGGCACTCCGCTGATCCAGGCCGTGGTCGACAACTGGTGGCGCCAGGGCATGATGGGCGCGGCCAACGCCCACTACGAAGGCATCAAGGCGTTCTCGGAGACGGACTTCACCGAGGATCTCAAGGCCATCGACGTGCCCACGCTGGTGATGCATGGCGATGACGACCAGATCGTGCCGCTTGCCGATTCCGGCCTGCTTTCGGCGCGCCTGCTCAAGCGTGGCCAGCTGAAGGTCTACAAGGGCTATCCCCATGGCATGTTGACCACGCATGCCGACGTGATCAATCCCGACATGCTGGCGTTCTTCCGCAGCTGAGCATCACCCGTGGCGGGTCGCCATTAGGCCCGCCACGTCCGCGGATGCGTGGTTCAGGCCAGCGAACGCATGGCCTGCGCCACGAAATCCGACAGCAGCCGGATTCTTGCCGGCGTCAGCTCGCCGAAGGCGTGCAGGGCACGCAGCGGCAGCGGTGGCAGGGATTCGCCACCGGCCAGTTGCACCAGTTCGCCGCGCTCGATGTCCTCGCGCACGGTGCACTTCATCAGATGGGCGACGCCCATGCCGTTGAGCGCGGCGGCACGCAGACCGGAGCCGCTGTCCAGGCCGATGCGCCCGGCCGGAACGATGCGGCTGCCGTCGAGAAAGCGCACCGGCAGCGATCGCCCGTGATGCAGATAGCGAACGAAGGGGAGTTCGCGCAACTGCTCGGGTGTCTGTGGGCATCCATGTCTGCGAATCAGCTCGGGGGATGCCACCAGCACCATTTCCAGTTGTGCCAGGGTGCGGGACTTGAGCTCGCTTTCGGCGGTCGAGCCAACCCTGAAGACGACATCGTAGCCTTCGCCAATGACGTCGACGTGCCGATCGGCCAGGGTCAGGTCGAGCTCGAGATCGGCGTGCTGCGACAGGAATTCGGTGGTGATCGGCTTGATCAGCAGGCGCCCCAGCTCGCCGGGCATGCTCGCGCGCAGGCGACCGCGGGCGCCGCCGCCCGAGCGGATGGCGTCGGCCGAGTCATCGATGCCGCGCAACAGCGGGGCGATGCGATCGAAGAACGCGGCGCCTTCCGGCGTGAGGTTGAGGGTGCGGGTCGAGCGCCGGAACAGGCGGGTGCCCAGCTCATGTTCCAGCCGGGTGATGCTCTTGGAGATCGCCGATGGCGTGGTGCCCGCGTTGCGCGCCGCCGCGCTGAAGGAGCCGGCTTCCACGGCACGGACGAAGGCGATCAGGCCCGCCGGCTGGTTCAGTAGATTGCCCATCTTGGACTCCGCGGCACATCTGAAATGCCGCATCGAGGACTACCTGCGGCGCAGGCCCGGTTCCTATATTGCCGCAGCGCAATCACACGGAACAGCTCATGAAACGTCTTGCGGGAAAAGTCGCCCTGATCACCGGCGGCAACAGCGGCATTGGCCTGGCGACGGCGGAGTGTTTTGCCGCCGAGGGCGCACAGGTGATCATCACGGCGCGCAGGCAGGCCGTGTTGGACCAGGCCGTGCGCCGGATCGGCCATGGTGCATGCGGCCTGGTCGGCGATGTCGCCGACCTGTCGCATCACCAGTCGGTGGCGGCGTGGGTAAAGGGAAAGCATGGACGTCTGGACGTCTACATGGCCAACGCGGGTGTCCTCACGCTGGCGCCGTCGTCGGCGGTGAGTGCGCCGCAATATGACGAGCAGTTCAACACCAACGCGCGTGGCGTCTTCTTCGGCGTGCAGGCGATGGCCCCGCTGATGGGAGAGGGTGGAAGCATCATCCTGACCAGCTCGCTGGCGGCATCCCGTGCGCTCCAGGGGCATGCCGTCTACGCCGGTTCCAAGGCCGCCATCGAGGCTTTCGCGCGCCACTGGGTGACCGAACTGCGCGATCGGAAAGTACGCGTGAACGTGATCAGTCCCGGTCCGGTGGATACCGGCATCGTTGACAAGCTGGGTGTGGCCGAGGCTGACCGGCCGGCTTTCATCAAGGCGATGACCGATGCCATTCCTGCCGGCCGTTTCGGCTACCCGTCGGAAGTGGCCCGGGCCGCGTTGTATCTGGCGTCGGACGAGAGCCTCTTCGTCAACGGCGCAAGGCTGTCCGTCGATGGCGGCATGTCGATGGGCTGATGTTCCACTTTGTCCGAACCAGGAGTCAGAAACATGTATGCGAATCAACAGGCGGAAATCCTCGCCTTCATCGACCTGCTGGCGGAAACCGGCAGCAACTACCGAATGGAGGCGATGGAAGACCTGTATCTCGACGATCTCGGTTTTCTGGTGCTCACGCCGGAAGGCAGTATTGCCCGTTTTTCCAAGGAGGAGATGCTCGGCGAGTTCCGCAGCCGGCGTGACGCCGGCGAGCCGCCGCTGTCGACCGAAAAGCGTGTCCTGCACATCGAGGTGCAAGATGACCAGGCTACCGCCGTGCTGTATCGGCGCATGAGCGGGCTGGCCGATCCCGCGTTCTACGAGCTTCGGCTGCGCAAGGTGGATGGGCGATGGATGGTGGCTGGTGAAACCGTGCTGCCCTGGCCCGATCCCGGTGCGGCTGGAGGCTTCCTGCCGCCGCGCACGAAGCCGATGCCGCCGGATGGACAGGCAGGAGACCGTTCGGGCATGTGATGCCTGATGCGCCACGCCGTCGTGAAGAGGCCTTGCGGCCGGACTCTGCACGACGGCGCCGGGAACGTCCCTGCTCCCGGGTCAGGCCTCAGGGCATGGCCATGGTGTTGTTGCTGCGGTCGTGGTCGGGCAGGGCGTGGTCCGGATCGAGGGTGGCGGACTTCAGCGGGCGGCTGCCGTCGGCGTGGACGGTGAAGCTGCGGTGCTGCTGCCAGGTTTCCACCGGGATGCGGATGTCCTGCTTGCTGCCATCGTCGTAGACCAGCTGCAGGGTGGCCGGCAGCACCAGCTTGTCGAGGTTGGCGATGGTGATGTCGACGCCCTTGCGGTAGTCGCCGTCGGTGTAGGCGAGTTTCTGCACGGCCATGTCGTGCTGCCAGTTGTTCTCGAACCAGCCACGCCAGAACCAGCCCAGATCCTCGCCGGTGTCGCTTTCGATGAAGCGGAAGAAGTCGGACGGGGTCGGGTGCTTGTAGGCCCAGGTGGCGATGTAGCGGCGGAAGGCCGGGTCGAAGCGTTCCGGGCCGATGATCTGCTCGCGCAGCAGCACCAGGCCGAAGGCGCCCTTGAAGTAGCTGACCGGGTGGCGGTACTTCTCGGCGGTCATGTCGGCGCCGTTGAGCAGGGCCGGGGCTTCCGGGTCGGCCAGCACCTTGAGGATCTCGTCGGCCGGGTTGCCGCCGCCGGGGGCGTATTCGCCGTCGCGCTTGGGCGCGTACTCGCCGTGGTTGAAGGCGTCGTCCTCGTAGACGTCGACGAAGGTGTTGATGCCCTCGTCCATCCACGCGTCACGACGCTCGTTGCTGCCGACGATCATCGGGAACCAGATGTGGCCGATCTCGTGCGCGATCAGCATGTGCAGGCTCTTGCCCTTGGCTCCCTTGTGGTCAAACGTGATGCCCGGGTATTCCATGCCGCCGGCGGTGCCGGCCTCGTTGATCGCCACCGGCCACGGGTAGGGATACCACTGCTTCGAGAAGTACTCGGTGGACGCCTTGAGGAATTCGGTGGCGCGGCCCCAGGCCTGGGGGCCGGCGCTTTCCACCGGGTAGACCGACATCGCCAGCGCGGTCTTGCCGGCCGGCAGGTTCATCCGCGCGGCATCCCACACATAGGCCTTGGAGGCGCCGAAGGCGACGTCGCGGGTGTTCTGCATGCGGAAGTGCCAAGTCAGCGTGCCGCCCTGTTTCGGACGGCTGGACGGCTGGGTGACTTCCTCCGGCGTGCGGATCATCACCGTGGCGTCGCTGTGGCGGGCCTGCTCCAGTCGCTGCTGCTCGGTTTTCGTCAGCACGTCCTGCGGATTGAGCAGTTCGCCGGAACCGGCCACGATCATCTCCGAGGGCACGGTCACCGCGTAGTCGAAGTCACCGTATTCCAGGTAGAACTCGCTGTTGAGGTAGGGCGCGGTGTCCCAGCCGCGGATGTCGTCGTAGACGGCCATGCGCGGATACCACTGGGCGATCTCGAAGATCTCGCCGTTCTTGCTGGGATTGACGTCCATGCGGCCGCCGAACTCGCCCGGCACGGTGAAGCTCCAGCTGATGTGCAGCTTCAGCTGGCCGTCCTTCGCCTTCAGCGGCTCGGGCAGCTGCACCTGCATGCGCGTGTCGGACTCGGTCCAGCTGGCCTTGTGGCGACGGCCGGATGCGTCTTCCACCTCGACCGAGGTGATCTGGTAGCCGTCGGTGAACTCATCGGGAAACTTGTCGCTGGTGAAGGCGCCGCGGGCGTCCTTGCGGTAGCGGTTCTGGTCCAGCTGCAGCCACAGCACGTCCAGCGCGTCGGGGCTGTGGTTGCTGTAGGTGATGGTCTCGCTGCCGGTGAGCAGGCGGCTGGCCGGGTCCAGCGTGGCCTCGATGCGATAGTCGGCACGGTTCTGCCAGAACAGTGGGCCGGGCTTGCCGCTGGCCGAGCGGTAGGCGTTCACCGGCATCGGATGGCTGTACGGCGCGAAGGTCTCAAGCGGACTGAACTTCGAGGGCGCCGTGTTCGACGGCGCGGTGTCGGCGGCAAAGGCGGGGACGGCCAGCGCGAGGGCGAGCGCGACGGCAAGTGGGCGGGCGAGGAACTTCATGCGGGACTCCGTGGGAGGAATGGGGACGGCGGGCCGAAGACTCAGGGACGGCTGCCGCGGCGGATCAGCGCCAGCACTTCGTGGCAGGCACCCATGGTGTGGTAGTCGACCTTGCCGGCCGGACTCTTCTCGTCATCGTACTTGCGGTTGTCGCGGGTGAGGATGCGGTACCAGCCGCCGTGGCGGTGATCGACGAAATGCTGCCATGCGTAGCCCCACAGTTTCCCGTACCAGTCGTCATAAACGGCCAGCCCGGTGCGTTCGTGCAGCAGGGCGGCGGTGGCCAGTGACTCGGCCTGCACCCAGAAATACTTGTCGCCATCGCAGATGCTGCCATCGGGGGCGAAGCCGTAGCAGATGCCGCCGTGCTCGTTGTCCCAGGCGCGGGCCAGCGCGGTGTCGAACAGGTGGCGGGCGGTGGGCAGCAGCCAGTCCGGCGCCTTGCCGTGCTGTTCCAGCAGCGGCTGCATGATCAGCAGCAGCTTGGCCCATTCGGTCTGGTGGCCGGGCTGGAAACCCCAGGGACGGAACAGGTGGCGCGGGTTGTCGCGGTTGTAGTTCCAGTCGACGCGCCACTGCGCGTCGTAGTGTTCCCACACCAGTCCGTCGGCCAGCGCGGCCTGGCGGCGGGTCATGTGCTCGGCCAGCAGCAGCGCGCGGTCGAGGTAGCGCTGCTCGCCGCTGGCCTGGTACGCCGCCAGCATCGCCTCGCACATGTGCATGTTGGCGTTCTGGCCGCGGTAGTCGCTGAAGTGCCAGTCGGCGTCGGCCTCGTCGCGGTACAGGCCGGCCACGGCGTCCCAGAAGCGCTGTTCCAGCAGCTCCCAGGTCTCGTCCATCCACGTGGCGGCCTCGGCGATGCCGGCCTTGCGTCCGCAGGCACAGGCCAGCAGCACGAAGGCGACGCCGTAGGCATGGTTGGTGCGGTCCTCGGCCTGGCCGTCGCGCAGGGTCCAGATGTAGCCGCCGTTGCGCGGATCGCGATGCACCTCACGCAGGTAGCGCAGGCCGTGGCGGGTGGCGTCGAGGTATGCGGCGGCCAGCTGCGCGTCGTCGGCGAATTCCAGCGCGGCCATCGCGTAGTTGAAGACGAAGCGGGTGCTGCTGACCAGATGGCGATGGCCGCGGTCGTAGATCGTGCCGTCGTCCTTGAAGTACTGGAAGAAGCCGCCGGCGGGGTCGATCGCGCGCGGATGGTAGAACGCCATGGTGTGGGCGATGTGCGCGCGCAGGAAGTTGGCATCGCGGAAGTCGGGGTGGGTGGTCATGCGCGGAATTCCATGTGGCTGTGCGGAATGTAGGTGTTGGCAGGGGTGTTGTCTTGTGGGGGCAGTTGGATTTCATGGCCCCCGCCGCAGGTCGGGCACCGCCCGACATCGGTGAAGCCGCGCCCAGTATCCGAACCGGCCGACATTTTGTAGGAGCCCGCTCGCGGGCGATGCTTTGAAGCCAAAGCAAGATCAAAAGCGTTTCGTCCTCCTTCGGAGGGCGAGTTACTTTCTCTTTGCGTGGCCACGCATGCGCAGGATGCGCATGCGAACAGCGCAGCTGGCCCGAAGGGCGTAGGGCAGGATGCCCGGAGTAAAGAGAAAGTAACCAAAGAGAAAGGCCACCCCGCTTTCGCGCCGGTCAGACATCCTGTCTGACCGGTTCGCGGTCGGGCTGCGGGGTTTTTCGACAGCCCATCGGGCAACTGCTCCTGCGTTGCCTCAACTCCGGCATCCATGCCGTCGCCATGGGCTGGCGAAAAACTGGTCGGCATCCATGCCGACCACCCCTGCGGGGCTTTCCTTCGCCCGACCGCCGCTTCAGAGGGGCCCCGGTAGAGCAGCGGGCCATCGTGGCCCGCACTTTTTGAACGAGCCAGAGCAAAAGGCAAGAGCATCGCCCGCGAGCGGGCTCCTACGAGTAGCGGCATGTCTGGCAGGAGTCTGCTTGCGGGCGATGCTTTTCAGGCGGGTGCTTCATCGGGAGGTTTGAGACTCCATGAAAGCCAGCACTTCGTCATGATCGGGAATCGCGGTGAAGGAGCCCTGGCGGGTGACGGTGAGGGCGCCGCTGGCGGCGGCGAAGCGGAGCAGGGTGTGCAGGTGGGGCAGGTTGCCGACCAGCTGGTCGAGGCGGTCGGGTCGTGGTTCCAGCGTGGCAAGCTGGCACAGCAGGCCGCCGACGAAGGCGTCGCCGGCGGCGGTGGAGTCGACGGCTTCCACGGCGTAGCCGGGCAGTTCGCCTTCGGCGTCGGGGTGGAACCAGCGGATCGGACGGTCGCCGTCGGTGACCACCAGCAGGCGGGTGCGGCCCTGCCACAGGCGTTCCAGCGTGGCCTCCTCGTCGCCTTCGGCCAGCCACTGCAGTTCCTCGGCGGAGAGTTTCACCAGATCGGCCAGCTGCAGTGCCGGCCACACTTCGGGATGCGGATCGACGCCGGCTGGCCACAGGGCCGGGCGCAGGTTCAGGTCGAAGCTGACCAGAGCACCGGCGGCACCGGCGCGGCGCATGCCTTCGCGGGTGGTTTCGGCCAGTGCCGGGGTGGTCATGCTGTTGGAGCAGACGTGGAACACGGCCAGCTCGCGGAAGGTTTCGGCGCGGAAGTCGCCGGGCTGGAACAGCAGGTCGGCGGTGCGTTCGCGGTGGAAGCTGAAGCTGCGTTCGCCGCGGGCGTCCAGGGTGACGAAGGCCAGCGCGCTGTTGGCGGTGTCGGTGCGCACCACGTCGGCGGTGCCGACGCCGGCTTGCTGCAGGCTGTCGAGCAGGAAGTCGCCGAAGCGGTCGCAGGCCAGCATGCCGGCGAAGCGGGCCTCGCCGCCGAGCTTGGCGACGGCCACAGCGACATTGGCCGGTGCGCCGCCGGCGAACGGCACGAAGCCGTTGGCGAAGCCTCTTGCGTCGACGCCGCTGGCATGCAGGTCGATCAGCGCCTCGCCGAAACACAGGATCGGTTGGTTGGTCATCTCAGCGGCCCTCGCCATCAATGGCCAGGTCGCCGCGCAGGCGCGAGCCGGACAGGCCGTAGAACACCACGTACAGGTAGCACAGCAGCGGCAGGAAGAACGCGTGCTGCAGGCCGATGCGATCGGCGAACACGCCTTGCACCCACGGCACGATCGCGCCGCCGACGATGGCCATGATCAGCAGGCTGGAGGCCTTGCTGGTCAGCGGCCCCAGCCGCTCGATGCCAAGCGCGAAGATGGTCGGGAACATGATCGAGTTGAACAGGCCGATGGCGATGATGCTGTACACCGCCAGGTCGCCGCGGCTGCTCATGGTGGCCAGCACCAGCAGTGCGTTGATCACGCCGAACAGCGCCAGCAGCCGGCGCGGCGGGAAGGCGGCGGTCAAAGCCGAACCGATGAAGCGGCCGACCATCGCGCCCAGCCAGTAGTACGACACGTACTTGGCCGCGTCCTGTTCGCTCATGTGGCCGATTTCCGGCAGCGACAGGTAGTTGACCATGAAGCTGCCGATCGACACCTCGGCGCCGACGTAGCAGAAGATGCCGATCACTCCGAACAGCACGTGCGGATGGCGCAGCACCTCGGCGAAGCCGTGGTGGCCCTGCTCGCCTTGATCCGTGGCACCGCGCAGCGCCGGCAACCGGAACAGCCACACGAACACCGCCAGCAGCGCCAGCACCACCGCCAGGCCCAGGTAAGGCAGCTGCACCGCATGCGCCTGCTGGGTCTGGTAGGCCAGTTGTTCGGCCTCGGGCAGGGCGGCCAGCTGCTCCGGGCTCTTCACCACGCTGGACAGGATCAGCAGGCCGCCGAACCAGGGCGCGAGGAAGGTGCCGAACGAGTTCAGCGCCTGGGCCAGGGTCAGCCGGCTGGAGCTGGTGCGCTCCGGGCCGAGCAGGGCCACGTAGGGATTGGCCGCCACCTGCAGCAGGGTGATGCCGGTGGCCAGCACGAACAGCGCGGCGAGGAAGGCCGGGTACAGATGCGTCGCGGCCGCCGGCCAGAAACCCAGCGCACCCAGCGCGGCAATCGCCAGCCCGGCGACGATGCCCTTCTTGTAGCCGAGCCAGGCGACCAGCCGTCCGGCCGGCAGCGCCATCAGGAAGTACGCGCCGAAGAAGGTGAACTGCACCAGCATCGCCTCGGCATAGCCGAGCTTGAAGGTGGACTTCAGGTGCGGGATCAGGATGTCGTTGAGGCAGGTCAGGAAGCCCCACATGAAGAACACCACCGCGGCCACGCCCAGCGCGGTCGGGTAGTCGGTGTAGCGGGTGCCGGGCGGTGACGATGGGTGGGTGGATGGTGGCGGAATGGCGGAGGCCATGGGGTTCCCCGGGTGGATGGATGAAGAGGGCCGGCTCAGCCGGCGGAGGACGGGCCGCTGCTGTCGCGGATGATCAGTCGCACGGGCGCCACCACCTGCCGGCTGGCGGCCTGCGGTTGGCTGAGGCGTTGCAGTATCAGTTCCGCCGCCTGCCGGCCGCGTTCGTGCGGCGCGGTCGACAGGGTGGTCAACGATGGCACGCCGAGCGCGGCCTCGGCGATGTCGTCGAAACCGGTCAGCGCGAAATCGTGTCCCGGCTGCCGGCCGCGCTGGCGCAGGCCCAGCATCAGCCCTAGCGCGACCGCGTCGTTGTAGCAGACGGCGGCAGTCGGTGGGTCGTCGGCGTCGAGCAGGATGGCGCTGCGGGTAGCGGCGTCGAGCCGGGTGGGCGCGCAGTCGATGCGCCAATGCGACTCGATCGGCAAGCCGGCCGCCTGCATCGCGGCGACGTAGCCGGCGTGGCGCTGCCGGCACGAGCTGGATTCGCGATGCCCGCCGAAGAAGGCGATGCGCCGGTGGCCGCGCTCGATCAGGTGTCCGGTGGCCCGTTGCGCACCGAGCTGGTTGTCCAGCATCAGCTGGTCCCAGTGCGGCAACCCCGGAGCGCTGCCGTCCAGCTCGCGGTTGAACAGCAGCAGCGGCGCGCGTCGGCCCACCGCGGCCAGCACGTCACCGGCGCGGCTGTGCTCGGCCGGCGACAGGATGATCCCGGCCGGGTCGTGCTCCAGCAGCGAGCCCAGCACGGCCTGCTCGCGCGAGGCCGATTCGCCGGTGCAGCCGAGCAGGGTGACGAAGCCGGCGGCGCCCAGCGCCTCGTCGACGCCGGCGGCGAATTCGGCGAAGAACGGGTTGGCCAGGTCGTTGATCACCAGCGCGATGCTGGACGAGGTGCGGCGGCGCAGGTTGGCCGCAGCGCGGTTGTAGACGTAGCCCTGGCGCTGCAGTTCCTGCTCCACCCGGGCCCGCGTCGGTTGGCTGACCAGCGGGCTGCCGCGCAATACCAGCGACACCGTCGCCCGCGACATGCCGCAGCCGGCGGCGATGTCGTTCAAGGTGACACGGCGATGATCGGAGGAAGGCGTGGACATGCTTTTTTCGAAATTGGAACGATCCAAATCTAACGGGTCGCCGAAGTTGTGCATTTCGCGGTGCAACATGCCGGTATCGGGAAGGGGTGGTAGCGTGCGCCCCCGACCCGTCATCAGCCACCGAGGTTCTGCCATGGCCGCCAGCGTGACCCGACTCCTTCCCTGCCTGCTCGCCCTGGCCATCGGCTGCGGCATGTCGGCCACGGCGCTGGCCGCCCCCGGCCATGCCGGCGAGGTCGATCCGCGCATCGGCAGCGGCGGTGACGGCCATACCTTCCCGGGTGCCACGGTGCCGTTCGGCATGATCCAGCTCTCGCCGGATACGGCGATGCCCGATTTCAAGCACGCCTACAACTGGGCCGCCGGCTACCAGTACGGCGATGGCAGCATCCTGGGCTTCTCGCACACGCACTTTTCCGGCTCCGGCCATTCCGATCTGGGTGACGTGCTGGTGATGCCGATCGCCGGCGAGGTGCGGCGCGATCCGGGCGATCCGCAGAAGCCGGGCAGCGGCTACCGTTCGCGTTTCTCGCATGACAGCGAGGTGGTGCAGGCCGGTTACTACGCGGTGACCCTGCAGGACTATGGCGTGCGCGCCGAGCTCACCGCCGGCCGCCGGGTCGGCTGGCACCGCTACACCTTCCCCGTCGGCAAGCCGGCGCATCTGCTGCTGGACCTGCGTCCGAGCATCTACGACTACGACGGCAAGGTGCTGTGGTCTAGCCTGCAGGTGCACGACGACGGCACCGTCACCGGCTGCCGCACCACCCGCGGCTGGGCGCCGGGGCGCGAGCTGTGCTTCGCCATGCGCTTCTCGCAGCCGATGGTCTCGCGCGAGCTGGAGAACCGCGAAGGCGAGGTGGCCTACAAAGGCTTCAAGGGACCGGGCAACCAGCCGGTTGATGCCGACGCGCAGAACGGCCGCGCGCTGGTCGGCGTGTTCGATTTCGGCAAGCTGACGCAGCCGCTGGAAGTGAAGGTGGCGATCTCGCCGGTGAGCGCGGCCAATGCCGTCGACAACCTCGATCGCGATGGCGCCGGCTGGGATTTCGACGCCCGCCGTGCCGAGGCCGCCAAGGCCTGGGATGACGCGCTGTCGGTGGTCGACGTGGACGCGTCGAAGACCGCCACCACGCAGTTCTACACCGCGCTGTACCACGCCATGCTGTCGCCGACGCTGAGCATGGACGCCAACGGCGAATACCGTGGTCCCGACCACGCGGTGCACAAGGCCGATGGCTTCGAGTTCCACTCCACCTGGTCGCTGTGGGACGTCTATCGCGCGCAGCAGCCGCTGATGGTGCTGCTGGCGCCGCAGCGCAGCACCGATTTCGTCCGCTCGCTGCTGGCCGCCGCAGACGCCAGCCCGTTCGGGATCCTGCCGGTGTGGTCGTACCAGGGGCTGGAGACCTGGTGCATGATCGGCTACCACGCCGTGCCGGTGATCGCCGACGCCTACATCAAGGGCGTGCGCGGTTTCGATGCCGACAAGGCGCTGGCGACGATGCAGGCCAGTGCCAGCTACGGCCCCTACGGCGACCTGGCCGACTACATGAAGCTGGGCTACGTGCCGATCGACAAGGAGCCGGAAGGCGCCTCCAAGACGCTCGAATATGCCTACGACGACTGGTCGCTGGCGCAGATGGCCAAGGCGATGGGCAAGAACGACGTTGCCGCCACGTTCGCCAAGCGCGCCGGCAACTGGCGCCAGGCCTGGGATCCGAAGACCGGCTACATGCGCGCGCGGCTGGCCGACGGCAGCTTCCGCGAGCCGTTCGATCCCAGTGCCGCCGGTTACGGCAGCGACTTCACTGAGGGCAACGCGTTGCAGTACTCGTGGTACGTGCCGCAGGACGTGGCCGGCCTGATCGGCGTGATGGGCGGCGACGCCAGGGTGGTCGACCGGCTCGACGCGCTGTTCGACGCCAAGGTCGACCCGGAGCACTTCAAGCACGTCGAGGACATCACCGGCCTGATCGGCTGGTACGCGCACGGCAACGAGCCCAGCCACCACATCGCCTATCTGTACGACTACGCCGGTGCGCCGTGGAAGACCCAGCAGCGCCTGAAGCAGATCATGGACAGCCAGTACGCGGCGCGTCCGGACGGCCTCAGCGGCAACGACGACCTGGGCCAGATGTCGGCCTGGTACGTGTTCACCGCGCTGGGCTTCTACCCGGTGGCACCGGGCAGCGACGAGTACGCGATCGGTCGCCCGTTCGTGGCGCGGGCCACGCTGAACCTGGCGGGAGGCCGCCACTTCACGGTCAGTGCCGCGCCGCTGGATGATGCCCATCCCTATGTCGGCGAGGTCACCCTCAACGGCAAGCCGCTGGAGCGGAGCTATCTGCATCACGGCGAGATCGTGGCCGGCGGCGAGCTGCACTTCACCATGCAGGCCGAGCCGAACCGGGGTTGGGGCAGCGCGCCGGCAGCACGGCCGGGATCAGGCAGCGGCCGCCCGCACTGATCCGGTCCGTCGCCGGGTGGCCTCGCCAAAACATGCAAGAATGCCCGGGCACATTGCATGGCGGGGCTGATGATGCGGTTGTCCGAATGAAGGTTCGAGGGATCCTGCGCTGGCGTACGGCGGGTCTTCTGCTGGCGGTGCTGGTCATCGTGGCGTTGCCGTACGCGGTGACGCAGTCCAGTGCGCGGGACACCCAGGTTGCTGCGGCCTGGGTCAACCACTCCAACGCACTCAAGGCGACCACTTTCCAATTGGCCTACCTGGTACGCGACAGCGAGGGGGCGATGTACCGCTTGCTGGCGGGCGACGACAACGCGTTGAACCGCCGGCGCGCGACGGCTGCCAGCGAACAGGCTCCGGCGCTGCTGCGCCAGCTGCGCGGCATGACCCGCGACAATCCGGACCGGCAGCTGCAGATGGGGTCGCTGGAGAGCAATCTGAATGGCCGCATCGTCCTGATGAACCGGGCAATGGGGCAACTGGAACAGCACGATGTCGACAGTGCCCGCCGCTCGTTGCGGGCGGCCGACGATCTGTTCCTGATCAGCGACGACATCGAAGCGATGGTGCACGGGGAGGATCTGTTGTTGCAGGGGCGCCAGCAGGCCTCGAGGCGCAAGGTCCTCAACGGCCAGATCGCGCTTGCCATCACCGCACTGGCACAGTTGCTGCTGCTGGCCATCATCGTGGTGATGTCCGAGCGGCAGATCGGTCGCCGCCAGCTGGCAGAGAGCCGCGAGGGGCGTGCGGTGCAGCGTTCGCAGATGATTTTCCAGGCGGTGCGCGAGCCGATCGCGCTGTTCAACGAGGACCTGGACAGCCTGCTGGTGAACAACGCTTTCGGCGAGATGTACGGCGTCGACCCGAAACGGGCCATGCAACCACTGGTCGGGATGGGGAGTGGCGCGTGGAGCGACAGCGTGCTGCTGCAGCGGCTGAAGGACGTGTTGCTGCGCGATCGCGAACTGTGGGACTACGACACGATCCAGCGCACCGCTGACGGCATGGAGCGCCACGTGGTGATCAATGCCCGCCGCCTGCAGCAGCACCACACCGACGCGCCGGCCTTGTTGCTGACGGTCAGCGACGTCACCACGAGGGCGCTGGCCGAACAGCAGGTCAAGGAGCTCAACCGCCAGCTCGAAGGCAAGGTGGAGCAGGTGTCCGACGTGAATCGCGAGCTGGAGTCGTTCAGCTATTCGGTTTCACACGATCTTCGCGCACCGCTGCGGCATATTGCCGGATTCGCACGCAAGCTGGAGCAGCATCTGGGCAGCCAGGCGGACGAGAAATCGGTGCACTACATCGAGGTGATCGAAAGTGCGGCGCAGCGCATGGCTCAGCTGATCGACGATCTGCTGGTGTTCTCGCGACTGGGTCGTGGTGCCCTGCGGTTGCAGGCGATCGACATGCAGTCGCTGGTGGACGAGGCGCGTGACCTGGTCGATCCAGGCCCCGAAGAACGCCGGGTGATCTGGACGATCGCGCCGCTGCCGATGGTGATCGGCGACGGAAACATGCTGCGCACGGTGTGGCAGAACCTGCTGGGCAATGCGGTCAAGTACACGGGCCAGTGCGAGGTGGCGAGGATCGAGGTGAGTGTGCGACAGGGCAACAACGGCGACTACGAATTCACCGTGGCCGACAACGGCGCCGGTTTCGACATGCAGTATGCGGACAAACTGTTCGGCGTGTTCCAGCGTCTGCATCGCGCCTCGGAGTTCCCCGGCAACGGCATCGGGCTGGCCAATGTGCGACGCATCGTGGCTCGCCACGGTGGTCGGGTCTGGGCCGAAGCCGAGCCAGGGCGGGGCGCACGGTTCCACTTTTCGCTGCCGGCTACCGACATGGCCGGCAGCCACGACTGAGTCAGCGACATGAACCGGAAAGATCTGCGCACCATTCTGCTGGTGGAAGACAGCATGGCCGATGCCGAGATGGCGATCGATGCGCTTGGCGAGGCGCACCTGGCCAACCCGGTGGTGCACGTGGAAGACGGCGTGGAGTGTCTGGACTACCTGCATGCACGCGGCGCGTGGGCCAGCCGTGAGCCGGGTGATCCTGCGGTGGTGCTGCTGGACATCAAGATGCCGCGCATGAACGGCCTGGACGTATTGACCCGGATGCGGGCCGACGAGCGGTTGCGGCGCATACCGGTGGTGATCCTGTCCTCGTCGCGCGAGGAAAGCGACCTGGCCCGC
>Ga0222426_100197_pt1 | contig 67561 bp, 58 predicted proteins | sample 2B50Ametagenome_FD_180087 | JGI IMG/M metagenome (GOLD analysis project Ga0222426, IMG submission 180087) | Enriched microbial communities from leaf-cutter ant dump, University of Wisconsin, Madison, United States - 2B50A (version 2) | ecosystem: Environmental > Terrestrial > Nest > Insects nest...
GCAGAATAGAGTCTCTCAGGCAACTAGCATGCTGCCTTCCGAAGTGAACCAGATTGGTGTCACCACTATGAAGCGCCAGAATAGCATCGTCGCTATGTTGACCTTATATGCGGATGGGGGTAACGCAAATGAACTGTTTTTGGAGAACTATGCCAAAATCAATATTGTTCCTGAGTTAAAACGCATCACTGGAGTTGGAGATGCACAGGTATTTGGAAATAAGGATTATTCGATGCGTGTATGGTTGGATCCGCAACGTATGTCTACCTATAATATTACTCCAGAGGAGATTGCGGCAGCCATACAATCTCAAAATAAAGATGCTGCTCCAGGCAAATTCGGTGAGAGTTCTAAGGAATCTATCGAATACACGATCCGTTATCAGGGAAAATACACCGAGCCTGAACAATATGAAAATATCATTTTAAGAGCAAACAACAACGGATCTTCTTTACTATTAAAGGATGTCGCTCGCGTTGAGTTTGGCTCTTACACGAATACTGTTACAACCAGCTTTGACAACAAGCCAGCGATTATGGTAGCAGTTTTTCAGACAGCGGGATCCAATGCAAATGCGGTTGAAATCGCGATGAATAACCGTTTGAAAGAATTATCCGCATCCTTTCCTCCAGGAGTGAAATACAAGATCCCATATAGCTCTAAAGAATCTTTGGATCAATCCATTAAACAAGTTTTGAGCACCTTGTTGGAAGCCTTTATTTTGGTGTTTATTGTCGTGTTTATCTTTTTACAAGATTTTCGCTCTACACTTATTCCTGCCATTGCGGTTCCGGTTTCTATTGTGGGGACGTTTTTCTTTATGCAGGTATTTGGCTTCTCGATCAACCTGCTGACATTGTTTGCACTGGTGCTTGCCATTGGTATTGTGGTAGACGATGCAATAGTCGTGGTCGAAGCCGTCCATGCTAAAATGGAGAAAAAGAAGCTAAATCCGCGCTCTGCAACAATGTCTGCTATGAGTGAGATTACCGGAGCTATTATATCGATTACTTTGGTGATGTCTGCTGTATTTATCCCCGTGGCGTTTATGGATGGTCCCACCGGAGTATTCTATCAACAATTTGCATTGACTTTAGCAATGGCAATCTTGATCTCTGCAGTAAATGCTCTCACGTTGAGCCCGGCTCTTTGTGCAATTTTACTTAAACAACATGACCATCACGAGCAGGAAAAAGTATCCTTTAAGCAACGCTTTTTTACAGCGTTTAATGCAGGCTTTGACAAATTGACCAATCGTTATGCGAAGTCCATTATCTTTTTGGTCAAGAAAAAGTCTGTGGCTTTTGCAGGACTAGCATTATTCATCGGATTGTTTGTATATGCATTCCGATCTACGCCGACAGGCTTTATACCAGATGAAGATCAAAGCTTTTTAATGGTATTGGCTAATGACCCTCCCGGAGCATCGTTGGATCGGACGGGAAAGCATCTAAAACAGGCTGAAAATATGTTAAAAGATCATCCTGCCATTGAAAGTATCATCAATATATCAGGGCTCAATATGATGAGTTTCAGTACATCATCCTCAGCGGGAGCGATCATGCTTCGTTTGAAACCATTGAAAGAGCGCGGAGATGTGAAAGATATCAATCAGCTCATTGGCCAGTTTCAGGGAATATTGTCCCAACAGGATGAGACCACATTTTTAGTGGCAGGGATGCCGACCGTACCAGGGTTCGGGAATACTTCTGGACTTGAAGTCGTGTTACAGGATCGGAATTCGGGTACTCTGCAAGCCTTCAATGATGTTTCCAATGCATTTGTTGGAAATCTGATGCAAAGACCAGAGATAGCTTTCGCCTTTACAACATTTAATGCTTCTTTCCCTCAATATGAGATGAAAGTAAATGAGGGATTGGTCAAACAGCTTAGTCTCAATGTGAGCGATGTACTAACCGCTATGCAGGCCTATTACGGAAGTATGCAAGCGTCTGATTTCAATCGTTTTGGTAAATATTATCGAGTGGTGCTGCAGGCGGAACCGGGTTTCCGTGCTGATCCCAAGTCGATTGAAACGATCAGCATTAAGAATAAATTAGGGCAGATGGTACCACTCAAAAGTGTTGTAGAGCTAAAACCTGTTTCCGGGCCGGAGAATGTCGAACACTTTAATCTCTTTAACGCGATTAATCTGACCATTATGGCAGCACCCGGATTTAGTACAGGACAAGCGATGGCGGCCATCGAAGAAGTAGGTAAATCTTCACTTCCGCAGGGGTTTACAGTAGATTGGAAAGGAATGGCCCGTGAAGAGCGTGGGGCTTCTGGCCAAACAGCTGCGATCTTTGGATTGTGTATTATTTTCGTTTATTTTCTCTTATCAGCACAATATGAGAGTTATATTTTGCCTTTTGCGGTGTTGCTGGCGATTCCCGTGGGATTGTTGGGTGTATTTTGGGGAATTTCCCTGGGTGGGCTTTCCAATAATATCTATGTACAAGTGGCTTTGGTCATGTTAATCGGCTTGCTGGCTAAAAATGCGATTTTGATTGTTGAGTTTGCATTGCAGCGGCGGAAAGTAGGAAAACCATTGGCAGCTGCAGCTATTGAAGGTGCGAAAGCACGTTTGCGTCCTATTTTGATGACTTCATTGGCCTTTATTGCAGGTTTATTGCCCCTGCTGGTTGCGGTTGGTCCTTCGGCTATAGGTAACCATTCTATTGGTTATGCTGCTGTATTTGGAATGTTGGCCGGAACCGTCCTCGGAGTTTTCTTTACGCCAATTCTGTTTGTGGTATTCCAATACCTGCAGGAACGCCTCAGTGGAAAACCGATAGATCCAGAAGATTGGGAATATGAACAACATGAATTGCAGGGGCAGCATTAGAAGAAATACTACAGAAGCATAAGAATTAAAACATGAGATCAAAAAATAATATATGTTTGGGGATTATATGTAGTTTGTTGCTGCTTTTAGGCTGTAAAACAAATAAACAGATTCCAACCTTGCAGAAAGAGCAACTGCCCCAACAATTTTTAACAAAAAATGAATCGGTTGAAGTCGATACAGCTGCGGACCTTGCCGCGCTTTCCTACCGTGATTTTTTTAAAGATGAAAAGTTGATTGCACTAATAGACAGTGGACTGCTGCATAATAATAATTTACTTGTAGCCATAAAGCAAATCGAATCGGCACAAGAGACGATGAAAAAGATGAAATGGGGCTATCTTCCTGTCGCAGATCTGTCCGTTGGAGCGGCCTCCATCAATAGACCATCCAACAATAGCATGAATGGTATGATGGCAAGTCAGTTTATGGGCAAATCCTATATGGAAGACTATTCGTCTACACTCACCTTATCTTGGGAAGCGGATATATGGGGTAAGATTAAAAACCAGAATGCTGGCGCTCTTGCGAGCTACCTGGCCCAAAAGGAAGCGACCATTGCGGTACGTACTGGATTGATAGCTGGAATAGCACAGGGCTATTATAATTTGCTTTTATTTGATCAACAAAAGCTGATTTCTCAACAGAATCTGGCTATTGTAGACAGTACGCTTCAGATTACACAAGTTCAACAACGTCTTGGTCTGAGTACCTCCCTCGCTGTTCAGCAAATGGAAAATAGCCGTGATAATCTCTTGAAGTCCATACGCGTCATTGAAGAGAACATTGCGATACAAGAAAATGCATTGCAAGCTCTTGTTGGACAATTTCCTAAAGAAGGTATTTCAAGAGGAGATCTTTTGGGTTTAGTGGAGCGTGACGTTTTTGCGACAGGTGTTCCTGCCGATATGTTGAGCCGTAGACCAGATATAAAACAGGCGGAATACACATTTTTACAGACAGTTTCGGATATCAAAGTGACCCGCGCGAATATGTACCCTGCCTTACGTATTACAGCGCAGGGCGGTCTCAACTCATTTACCGCAAGCAATTGGTTTACTGTTCCCGGGTCCTTATTTGGTATGCTGTCTGGTTCATTGACGCAACCGCTATTGCAGGGGCGTCAATTAAAAACAGCCCATAACCAAGCCATCATAAGGTCTGAACAGGCAGAGCTGCAATTTAAAGAAATTGTCTTGCAGGCTGTAGGTGAAGTGTCAAATACGTTAGAGCAAATCGCATCGCTTCAAGATCAACAACGATATAGTGATCAGCTTGTAGCGCGCAATCAGCAACTCGTTAAACAGGCCAAAGTATTGTTTAAGAATGATATGGCTACCTACCTTGAGGTATTAACAGCACAACAGAGTAAATTACAAGCGGAACTTGATCAGATGCAAGTGAAAAGTAAAAGGCTGTATGCTGAAGTGGCTCTTTACAAAGCTTTAGGTGGCGGTGCTAATTAGGAACGTAAATTGAAAGTAACAGGTAGTAAAGATGGATGATAATGGTTTTATTAGGCAAGCAATTGAAGATTTGAAGCCACTGTTGATTGATAGTGGATTTCAAAATCTTAAATTGGATGCTATTTTAGTATCGTTAAATATTTCGAAAACAAAATTCTTTCGGTATTTTGGAAGTATTGGAGGTATCATGGAGCTGACTGTTTATCATGAACTCAGCGCATGTTACCGTTCATTGGTATTGAAAATCCGACAGCAAAACAATAAAGAGCATGTGTTACATACGATTATAGCACACAGAAAGAAATTTATTGACAATAATCCTATTCTGCATATTTATTATGCCACAAAAAAGGGTTTTACGAAACGCTTTGAACCCTTGAAAAAAGCGGTCCTTCAAAATGAAAATGATCTTTTGCATGGGATGCTGGCGCAGTGTTTTTATTCCGAAGCTGACATTGCATTTTTCAAACAGAAAATCACAAATGAGATCTGATATGGTAAATAAGATAGCAAAACTCACTTTTAAAGACTATTTAAATGAGAAGATCCTAGGTAATTGCTATTATTCGGGACTTCTCGTCTCTAAGTCGACGAAAGCTGAAGTCGTAAATTATTTACGTCAGACGCCGGTGCGTTTTGACCATTTGGGGATGTGTTTAGTGAAAAAAGGTCGTGTAAAAGTATCCCTCAACTTTATCGAATATACCCTTGAAGCAAATACACTTTTCTTTTTGTCACCTATGGTGGTTATGCAAGTAATCGATTGTTCGGATGACGTTGAGATGCACACCCTTTTTACAGAATTTGATCTCTTTCAAAAGGTAGGTTTACCCGTTTACAAAGCATATTCCATGGAAAAGCTTGGTCGGGAAAATGATACAATATTACGGCTTGATACGAGGGACTCAAGCCGTATTTTTGAATATTTTATGAATTTGGAACGGCAGAATACGATGGATTCGGAAGCTATGTTCCGTTCGGAAATTATTAAAATGACGTTGATGCTTCTGTTTTATGAAATCAGTTCAAAAATCAACGGTAATCTGGCTCGCTCTAGTGCCGGATTTGAGCGTAAAAATCGAATGGTAATGGATTTTTTGAATTTAGCTTCATTGCATTTTAAAATAAATCGCTCTGTACAGTATTACGCAGATAGGTTATTTATCTCCAGAAAGCATCTGACGCGTATCGTCAAAGATGTTACAGGCCTCGGCCCCAAAGCCATATTAGAAGAAATTGCTATTTCTGAAGCCGTTATTTTGATGAATGTATCAAGTATGTCCGTGAAAGATGTGATGCAGGAACTAAATTTTTCAGATTATGGTACTTTCAGTAAATTCTTTAAGTTACATTTAGGGCAGTCGCCTATGACCTATCGCAATCAAAGTCTTTAACAATTGAGAGCAAAAAATTCGCGTGTGTATTTGCGTTTAGGAGGTCTTGACTTAAAATTCAAGCCGATGCCAAAATTTCACAACTACTTCCATGCCCTAAGTAAACAGGATATTCGAAAAGGCAAAATAGCAGTAGATCAAACTTATCCTGCCTAAAAAATAACATCTTCGGGACTACTAACTACTTAAGTGAAAATAAATGTAAGTAGATTCCGGTTCTTCCAAAATTTTCTTAACATTTGTATATATTTAAGAAATATCAGCTATAATATGAATTCTAAATCAAAATTGATATTTTTTGTTTTATTTTTATTAACTCTAATCTTAATAGTAGTGGCGTTTTACGTTACTTTTTCCAATGTAGTCGTTCCATGCTGGAATACATTAATTATCCCTGGGCATATAGTCAAGATCTCCGTCATGACAATACTATCGATCTGGTCAATATGGTTGGGAATAGTTTTCTTGTCAAACATAGCCAAATCTCGAATCCGATAGTATATAAATTAATTGTTGATCAGTTGATCAATGGATAAAACTGGAGATTTTGGGCATTGAGAGCATGAGATTCCGAGGCGAATTGACCACTTTAAATAAACTATAAAAGTAAGTGAAAATGGTTTTGAGACTTTTCAGCGTAACATTCAAATGGTCAAAATTGCCCGGATTAACTAGTCATCGGTTTTCGAATCTGGATAGTCAACTGCCCTGAAATCTCCATCTTGGCTAGAGGAAGGCGAATACTCGCTTTTCAGAACTAGAAATATTGAATCGTATGTTGATTGAAAAAAATTGCTAGATTTGAATGTAAATTTTATCTACTTAAACTGAAAAGCAAGAAGTCGCGCATTAGTTAATGAACTCCGATCAACAGATTTGGCAAATGTTTCAAGTTGGACATGAACCATCGTTCAAAATACTTTTCGAACGATACAACCAACTGTTGTTCAATTATGGATTCAAGTTCACACAAGATGAGGCGATTATCGAGGACAGTATTCAAGAGCTATTTGTTAAGTTATGGTGCAACAGGGAGAACTTAAGTACAGATGTTGCGGTCAAAAACTACCTATATAAGGCTTTCCGTCGTACGTTGGTAAAGAAAGTTGAGCAATCACTTCGGCGGACAGAAGTGACAAATTCTTCCGTTGATTATTTGCCATTTACCATTGAGCTTCCACATGATCTTACTATAATCCGTCAGGAACGTGCTACAAAGGTCCGGGATAGACTCGATCAAGCACTGCAACAGATGACCGCTCGTCAGCGCGAAATTATTCATCTCCGCTTTTTTGAAGAATTGCCCTATAATGACATAGCCGAAATAATGGGGCTTTCGACCAAAGACACCTATAAACTGTATTACCGTGCGCTAGACAGTTTGAAAAAACACTTTGGCAGGTTTGGTCTTTTGGTACTGCTCTATTTGCTCAACCAGCTACGATATCAATAAATCTTGCATCCATAGCAAGTTTTTCCACAATATATAAAATAACCAGTATTAAATTATCCTGAATGGCGTTTGGGCCTTTTGGGTTGATTTGACTGGCATTGCTATTAAAAAAAAATAAAATTTATTGGGGTAAAATTTTTGTGAAAGGTGTAACCTATATAAAACAGTATGAATTCTAGGTTAGCAAAATATAAAGATTATACGGCGACGGACTTTTTTTCGGATGAGGACTTTGCGCAGTCTATGTTTCAGAATGAAGCTGCACAACAGGATTTTTGGCAGGAACTGGGCAGTCATTATCCAAATTTGGCCGCCGAAATGGATATTGCAAGATCGTGGATGCTGTTAATTAAAGCACAGAAACCTGTTCAAAGCAGCTTAAATAGTCATCAGCGTTGGACGAACATCCAAAGTCAGATTCCAGTTTATGAGAGGAAACAAGTGCAAAAATCGATTATTAGAACAATTCTTCGATGGACAGCTTCAGCGGCGGCACTATTGCTTCTTGGAATATTGAGTTATGAAATTAGCCAATTTGGTACAAAAGCAGCGAATACCGCATTTGGTGAACAACGTGAATTAGCACTTCCAGATTCTTCTATTATCAAATTAAATAGTAATTCCCGCATCTCCTATGTACGCAGTTGGAAAACCGATAAACCGCGTGAAGTCTGGTTTGAAGGGGAAGGTATGTTTGAGGTAAAACATACAGCAATTAAAAATCGCCTCCGCGAAAACGATCTTTTTGTCGTGCATGTGGGCAAACTTTCATTGACGGTGTTGGGGACAAAGTTCAATGTGAAGGATCGCCGTGGACGCATCGAAGTGACCTTGTTTGAAGGGAGCGTACGCGTTCAGGGGCAAAATGGAGAGGATCGTGTACTGGCACCAGGGGAGATGTTCATCTACGACGAAAATTTAAAAACTAATGAGATTGTTTATAACGATGCCAACAAAGTGCTATCCTGGACTCGGGGCGAATTAAGCATTGAGCACAGCAACTTAGCCAATATAGTAAGTGTGTTGGAAGATAACTATGGCTACCAAGTCGTGGTTGAAGACCCAGCATTGCTCAATAAGCGATTTACCGGTGTCATTCCAGTAAAAAAGATTGATGACATTCTCTTTGTTATCAAACATACGATGAATGTAAACATTGAAGTGAAAAACAAACAGATTGTAATAAAACCTAACTAAAAACAACTATTAATCAATCAAAATTTATGAAAACTAAACTTCTTGTGCCTATAGTCTGCCTGATGAGTACCACAGGTAGCTTTGCACAAAAAAGAGCTAGTCTCGGGCAGGCTCTTAGCGAGGTAACTCGCATTTACGGAACGAAATTTTCTTATGAAGAGGGACTAATCCGCGATTCTTTTGTTAACAGTGATCTGATCCCGAAAAATAAGAGAATTCCTGTGGAGACTGTATTGAAAGAACTTCTCTATCCAAACAATTATCTCTTTCTCTACGTTCAAAATAATTATTTTACCATTATTCGGGACAATAGAGATAAGAGACGTAAAGATGATGATGGGCTGTATTGGAAGACTATCACAGGTTTTGTAAAAGATAATAAAGGTACACCCTTGGTTGGTGTTACTGTCATGTCCGATGGACATGCTGTACGTACGGGGGTGACCTCAAGTAGTGATGGTGGCTACACACTTCGCCTCACCGAACCAGCTGATGCGCTGATTTTTTCCTACATGGGGATGGAGCCGCAGCGTAGGGTAATCGGCAGTAGTAATCAGATTAATGTAACGATGGAACAGGTCGTCAGTGTGTTGGATGATGTTGAAGTGGTGTCTATGGGTTACACTAAAATCCCCAAAGAGACAGCTACCGGTTCATTTGGAAACGTGACGGCCAAACAATTACAGGAAACACCGGCAATCAATATCCTTGAACGAATACAGGGGCTCGTACCGGGGATGTATGTAGATCCACGAACAAATAATATACAGATACGCGGTATAAATAGTTTTGGTACCGGAGGAACGCCAAAAGAACCATTGATCGTAGTTGATGGATTCCCGATGGCGGAAACCGTTGATGCCCAGTTTTCGCTTACGAATAAAGGCAATACACAGAGCTCTGGTGGTGCGGTATTAAGCCGAATAAATCCGAACGATATCGAAAGCATAACTGTATTGAAGGATGCTGCGGCATCATCAATTTGGGGGGCCAAAGCCGCAAATGGGGTAATCGTTATTGAAACTAAAAAAGGAAGAGTTACCCCAACATCAATCAATTTCGGTACTTCCTTAAGTATCGCCTCTCCAGCTGATTTGAATAAAATGGACAGGATGTCTTCGTCGCAATATATTGACCTTGAAAAACAATTGGTCGAGGAAGGCTTTATAGCCGACAATATCGAAAAAAATAGCTGGGACGCATTTAATAGTAGCAAACCTCACTCTGAATCACTCGAATGGATTTTTCGTGCAATACGGGGGACAGCAACCGAGCAGGAACGCGACGCAGCACTCTCAAGACTTGCATCTACTGATAATCGTAATCAAATCAAAGACTATCTGTTGCAGAAAGCGACTTCCCAACAGTATAATCTTTCGATCTCGGGAGGAGCCAATAAGAGCACCTACTTTGTCTCCACCAATTATACAAAAGATGTCCCCGTGTTTCGCGCAAATAAAGCAGAAAGCTTCAATACAACGGCTAATCTTACCAATATGCTTTTCAACGATCGGGTTAAGCTAGCGACGGGTATTACGTATAATTATGGGAATTCCATTGGTAATTCGGCCGTAATCAACGCTCTATCATCAAATATTAGTTCAGGCGGCCTTCTCCCTTATGATCTGTTGAAAGATGAGAACGGAAATAACATACGACGCTATATTCAATTTAGACCTGAGGTCTCGCAGGATTTTGAGAACAAAGGTTATATGGATTGGGCCTATAATCCAATAGAAGAGCTCACTGCTGCAAATTATAATAATCAAAATCATGGGTTGCGGATGCATATGGATATCAATACCAAACTGACCAGTTGGGCAGATCTCTCGGTAATGGGCCAATGGCAGCGGCAGCTGAACAACACGGAAAATGTTGATGGGGTAAATAGTTATAGCCAGAGAAATCAGATCAATATCGGTACTACATTCAATGATAATGGAAATTATGTATATGGCTATCCGATGGGAGGTCGATTGGGCATTCAGAATTACAATGGTTCCCAGTACGTTTTTCGTTCGCAGCTGAATATCAACAAAGCTTTTGGCAGGTCTTTGGAGCATAATTTGAATTTTCTCGCTGGTGCTGAATGGAAACAGAATAATTACCGGTCATCCGGAGATAACTATTTAGGATTCAACGCTGATACCTATTCATTTGCTGTTATAAACCCAAAAGGAAGTTACCCGACAATTTATGGTTGGGATAATTATTTCAGTTCCAATGCTGCCATTGCAAAGAATAGAAACCGAGCGTTATCTTACTATTCGAATGGCGCTTTTTCGGCCTTTAACGGTAAGTATGTACTTTCTGGAAGTATTCGATTTGATGATTTTACCTTAGTTGGTGCTTCTAAGAGTGAGCGCGGTAAGCCACTTTGGTCTGTAGGTGGAAAATGGGATGTTAAAAAAGAAAACTTCTTAAAGGAATCGACATGGGTAGATGCTTTGGGGATTCGTATGACCTACGGAGTCAACGGTATTTTGCCAACAGGTGCAAATAGGGTAGTTGTTATCAATACAAGTAATGATAACATTACAAATGAAGTAACGGCAGAAATTGTATCTCCTGCTAATAGTCAGATTAGCTGGGAAAAAGTCCATACACTAAATATTGGTGTAGATTACGGCATCTGGCAGAACAGACTACAGCTTAACGTGGATTATTATACGAAGAAATCCTCTGATATTATTTATGATTTTCCGTTCAACCCAACCTATGGCTGGACGCGTCTGAAATTTAATAGCTCGACAATGTCGGGGCAAGGAGTTGATTTAGGCTTAAGGGCTGTTTGGTTGCAATCTAAGGTGAAATGGAATACATTATTTAATTTTGGTTATAACACCAATAAAGTCACAGATTCGCGTTTCAGCAATCCGACTCGGGTGCTTGACTACATCAATGGAACTATTCCGATTGTCGGAAATTCAACAGATTATGTCTATGCCTACCGTTGGGCAGGACTAGATAATCAAGGACGTTCGCAGGTATACAAACAAAATGGAGAAATTGTCAATGCTGACGCACCCGCTACAGCACTTTCACCCGAAGACCTTGTGAATGTGGGGCGTACCACACCGCCCTATTTTGGTGGACTATTCAATACATTCTCCTATCGTAATTTTACCTTGGGAGTGCGTATAACCTACGAATTGGGACATGTATTTAGACGACTTTCCGTACAAAACTATCCAGATTATGCTCCCTATTCTGGAGTGATCGGTCTTCAGTCTGATTTAGCAAAGAGATGGCGTCAACCTGGAGATGAGGCTTTCACAAACGTACCAGGGTTGAGTAAGCAAGGTTACCAATACAATAGTTTGTCCCGTTATGCCAATTCGGATGCGTTGGTAATCAGTGGTAGTAATGTTCGCTTGCAACAGATTGATCTAGGTTATAGTTTTCCATTCAAAACCTTGGAACATACACCGTTTAAATCTGTAAACGTAAATGCGAGTGTTCGCAATCTAGGCTTACTTTGGCGTAAAAATAAAGATGGAATTGATCCAAGTTATCGGACATTGAATAGTTATTCAAATCTTCCGCCCTCACCAACGTATTTTATGAGTCTAAACCTATCTTTTTAAACCTGAAATCATGAAAATCAAAAATATTATCCTCTATAGCCTACTATCCTCGAGCGTATTATTGGCAGCTTCATGTCGGAAATTTGTAGAAGTAGATCAGTATGATAAACGTACCCTGAAGACAACCGACGATTTTCGTTATCTTCTCAACAATAAGGGTAACTTTGAAAGTTCGTATATACTGCCACTTATCACAAGTGATAATATCGCTGCGGAAGTCCCAACTACAGCTTCATTGTCCTGGGGCGAGAATTACCAAAGAGCTTATATCTGGAATGACTATTTCTATGTAGACAATCAGCAAGATGTAGCCTGGAATAATCTGTATAAACAAATTTACATTGCCAATGAAATTCTTGACGGGGTGATGGAAAGCCAAAATGGCACAACGGCACAAAAGCTTGCTGTAGCTGCTGAAGCTCGTGTTCATCGTGCGTTTGCCTATTTTTCTCTAGCCAATCAGTATGCCCAAGTATATGATCCCACAAAGGCCGAAAGCCAACCCGGATTACCATTATTGCTGAAAGCAGATCTTTTTGAAAACCTAAGTCGTGTGTCGCTAGCTCGGATTTATGAACAGATGATTACCGATTTAAGTTTGGCTACGGAAAATCTGCCTAATTATCCGACTTTTAATTACCATCCTTCCAAAATTGCCGCTTATGCCTTGTTATCAAGAGTATACTTGACAATGCGTAATTTTGAAGAAGCAGGTAGATATGCCGACTTGGCGTTGGCTTTAGATCCTACAGTATATAATCTGGAGGACTACATTTCAGGCTCCTATCCTCGGTTGATTGATGATAAGGAAGTACTCTTGTCGAAGTTAAGCTCAGGATTTATACGCGGCCCGATAAATCCTGAACTTATCGCACTGTACAAAGCTGATGATCTTCGGCTGAAATTATTCATTGGTACCGATGTCAATACCTACAAAGGATCGGTATATATCAAACCTTTATTTAATAACCCCTATTATTACAACTCTTATGTAGGTTTGAATAGCCCCGAAATCATTCTCAATCGGGCAGAGGTATACGCTCGTCAAAATAATGTAGCCAAAGTAGTCGAATTGCTAAATCTATTGCGTAAGAAGCGTTTTGCAGCAAGTAAATACATCGCACTTTCACCAACAGATATCAGTGGTGACTTACTACAGTCGGTCGTCGACGAGCGCCGTCGCGAATTTGTTGGAACGGATCTACGTTGGTACGACATGCGCCGCCTTACATTGGATGGTAATTATTTTAAACCTGTTAGCCGTACGTTAAACGGACAGACTTATACCTTGACGGCTTCAAGCCCACGTTTGATATACCCCATTAACCAGGAAGTGTTGACTCTCAATCCTGAAATTGGCCAAAACCCCAGATAATTTATATAAGATGAAAAAACAGATGATCTTTTTAGTACTGTTGTTTGTCCAGGCTGTGTTATATGCGCAGCCTCGATTTGACAGCAGCGTTTTCAAACCAGCAAAGCCCCAAACGACAGCACCTGTTCAGGTGGTCTACAGCGCCAAAGACAAGGATCTTGAATTTAGTGATGCAATACATGCGACATTCTTTTTGTTTGAAGATTTTGACTGGAAGCAGATAAGCCTTCCCATGCAGAAAAATGCGACAGGGCTATGGACAGTAGGGGTACCGGTTAAACCGACGACGGCTTTTATAGCCGTAAAATTCTATCAAGGAGAAGCTGATCACCCGGATGCAATTGACAACAATCAGGATCGTGGCTATGCTATTGCTCTAGCTGATGGAAAAGGAAATTCCGTAGAGGGGGCATATTTGGGAGAAGCTGCTTTTCAGGTACCTGCAATAGCAGGTGGTGGAATTTTCTCTTATTATAATAATCAGCCTCCTGCGATGCCAGCTGTCTATCTGAAAGGATTGGCTGAAAAAGAATTTGCTTTGTCTGGAAAACTTTACCTGCGCTATTTTCAGCCTTTTATGAACTTACAAAAATTGGCTTTGGAAGGCGCATTTCCGGCATACGCCAGGAAGCTGATTAATGATCAACTTAAACAAAAGGATATCTCTGATCAAAACTTTAACCAACTTTATAGTTTTGCGAGCGCGCGGCTTCAGGATAAAGCTTTGACTCAATTGATCGAGCAACGTGTAAACACCGATTTTCCAACTGGTGCGACGGCCCGGTTTATTGCCTACAGTAATACCATGGGAAGCAGTCCAAACAAAGCGGAGGTAATTGCTTCGTATGAGAATTTTTTACAACGTTTTCCTGTTCAGCAATGGCGTCAGCATCCCAACGGTCAGGGGTTTATCTATTATGCAGTATACCGTGGACTCGGATCGGCTTACTTTGACTCCAAACAACTTGACAAGTTCGCGAAACTGTATGACGATATTGATTTCCGTACAGGAAACGAATTGATGCGCTGGAACATCATGCGTGCATATATGTTTAAAATGGTTGGTAGAGATAGCCTTTATCAAGTATCCGAAGCAATTCTACCCAAATTGATCGCGCGTAAAGGAGACAACTCTTATCAGGAAGATTTTGATCGGCAGACACAGGCAGATTCCAATGTCGTTAAAAATTTGGATGACCGCCTTTTTACCCATATTTCTTTATTAAATGACCTCAAAAAGTATGAAGAAGCCCGAAAATACTTCTTACTGCTTTCCGAAGATGGTAAATACAATAATGCCGAACTCAATGAAATTAATCTTCAGGTGCTGGAAGGCTTAGTCGATGACAAACAAATTTTACCCTTACTTGAGATGAGTGCAAGATACAATGCAATGACACCGCGTATGTTTGATAAGCTCAAAGCAATTTACTTAAAAGGACATGCTGGCGATGAGGGTGGTTATCAGGCTTACTTGACGGGATTAAAATCCAACGAGGAAAAAGCTGCAATGCAGGCCTATGTGGATCACAATTGGGTCAATCATCCTATGCCTGATTTTCGATTGGAAACTGCCGAAGGTCTATTTATTACGCCAGAAGATTGGAAAGATAAAATTGTTGTCGTGGATTTTTGGGCTACCTGGTGTCGTCCGTGTATTATGGCCTTTCCAGGAATGCAGCTTTTGGTCGATAAATATGCGCAGGATAAACATGTTGCCATTTATATGCTAGGTACCATGCAGACCGGAAATTATAAAGATAAATCAGTGAACTATGTTCGTGGAGAAGGTTTTCGTTTCAATTTGTTACATGATTCGGTCAATCCACAGACGAATGAGCAGGATTTGGTGTTCAAACAATTGGTTCCTCTGTTCGGCGATTCATCTATTCCGCGAAAAATCATTGTGAAAAATGGTCGGGTGCGTTATTGCTCGGGAGGTTACTCAGGAAGCCCCAGCAAATTGATGGATGAACTTTCCCTTGCTATCGAGATACTTAAAAACGAAAAATAAAATATTAAAACATTACGCAATATGAATAGGAAAGCAACGAGTTTACTCGTCGGCATGCTTGGTCTAGGGCTGTCTTTGCAGGCTCAGATGAATCCAAAATATAAATTTGAGGAGGCACTGAAGCTTATTCAGCAGAATTATGTCGACCAGGTCAATGAAGAACATCTGGTGGATGCGGCGATCAAAGCGATGATAGCAGATTTAGATCCCCATTCACACTATACCAGTCGTGAGGAGGCTGAACAGATGCGTGTCGCCATGAGTGGAAGCTTTGCTGGGATAGGCATTCAGTTTCTAAAAACAAAAGAGCAGACTTTTGTCACCAAAGTCAATCCTGATGGACCTGCCATGCGTGCAGGAATACGTGTCGGTGATCAGATCCAAGGGATAGATGGAGAAAGCATCCTTGAGCAAAAATGGGGCAATAAGGAGATTATGGAAAAATTACGCGGTGAAAAAGACGTGCCAGTACTCCTTACAATTGCGTCTCCGGGAAGTAAGGAAAGCAAGAATATCAGTATTGTTCGCGAAAATATATTGGAGAAATCGGTTCGAGAAAGTTATATGGTAGATCAGGAGATCGGCTACATCGCGCTTTCAATTTTCAATAGAACGACACGTCAGGAGATTGATGCTGCTCTAAAAAATCTGAAAGAACAAGGAATGAAAAAGCTGATCCTTGATTTGCAGAGCAATGGTGGAGGCTATGTCGAATCTGCGATTGGCGTTGTCGATGAGTTTTTGCCTAAGGAAAAAATTGTCTTTTACTCAGTGCCCAATGAAGGCGGAAAAGACTATTACTTTACGGGCGGATTTGGTCAGTTTTACGAAGGACAGCTCGTAGTCCTTATTGACGAATCAACTGCTTCGTCCAGTGAAATTGTCACTGGAGCACTTCAGGACTGGGATCGTGCTGTAATTATCGGGCGCCGCAGCTTTGGAAAAGGCTTGATGCAGAAACCAGTACCGCTATCGGATGGCTCAGAAATGCAGCTTACCGGTGCGAGATACTATACTCCATCAGGGCGTTCGATCCAAAAGCCCTACAATAAAGGCAAGGATGATTATTTCCAGGATTTTAACCGTCGAATGGAATCAAAAGAATTATTGGAAGAAGGACATATTTCCTTTCCGGACTCTTTAAAATACACGACACTTGGAAATAAAAGGATTGTTTTTGGGGGTGGTGGAATTATGCCAGATCGTTTTGTTCCCATAGATACCAATGAATATAGTACCTGGATGGCACAACTGATGAACAGTGGGCTCGTTGCCAAAGGTGGATTTGAGTTTGTCCAACAAAATCGTGAGGCTCTGCTCAAAGCGTATCCAGACTTCAAAGCATTCAACATAAGGTTTAAAGTTCCAAAAGAAGTACACCAGCAACTGATCACTGCCGCAAACAAAATTGCTGTAGCAATTCCACCTGCACAACAACTTGACGCGCATGCTACTATTGATGTTGAATTTAAAGCACAAGTAGGTTCATTGTTATATACTGGCGGTGATTACATGGCCCGGATCCGGAACGAATCCAACCAAAGTTTTAAAGAAGCATTGTCTGTACTACGGGATGAAAAACTTTACAAACAATTATTACAGACAGGAACTGTGGGACAGTCTGCTAAAAACAGTCTGACGAAATTAGTGAAATAGATTTTTGAACGAGAAAAACTAAATAATTATGAAAAATATGAAATGGGCGCTAGCTTTGGCTTGCGTATTGCCAGCATTAGGATATGCACAACAAAATTATACACTGCAAGGAGCAGTGGGCAAGTTAGACAAACCTGCGAAGGCATATCTGCGTCTTAATTATGACGGAAAAGAACGCATTGATTCCGTTGAAATAAAAAATGGAAAATTTGAATTTAAGGGAAGCATCCCTTCCCCGATGGAAGCGCATTTACGTATTATCCACGATAATGCTCCTTTTGACCCTGCTAAACCACCGAAACAAGATATTCTTCCTTTTTTTATTGAATCAGCGACGATCAAATTTGTAGCGGCAGATTCAATTAAACATGCAAAAATCTCCGGATCTCCTTTAAATACAGAAAATGAACGGGTAAATACGATGTTGAAACCGATATACGATCAATATGAAGTTTTAAATAACGAATATAAAGCTAAGTCGCTCGCAGATCAGCAAGACCCTAAATATATCAAGTCTTTGGAGGATCGTGCAAATGCTATACAGCAACAGACCATCGATGCGAAATTGGACTATGTGGCCAAAAACCCTAAAAGCTATATGGCTTTAATGGCTTTTAATTCAACTTTACCCCCTGAATTTGATGCGCTCAAAGCCGAGAAGATATTTGCTACACTAGATCCTAGCTTGCAGAATTCTATTCTGGGTAAGGACTTGGCAAAACGTATAGCGTTAGTCAAAAAAACAAGCGAGGGGGTAGAAGCCCAGGATTTCACACAGCCTGATGTTGATGGCAAGCCTGTGAAATTATCCGATTACCGTGGCAAGTATGTCCTGATTGACTTTTGGGCATCCTGGTGTGCACCATGTCGACGGGAAAATCCGAATTTGGTAAAATCCTATACTAAATACCAAAAACAAGGATTTGAAATTCTAGGCGTATCCATGGATAAAGCGACTGATAAGGCGAAATGGTTAAAAGCGATCCAAGATGATGGACTTATGTGGAAACAAGTGGGAGATCTCAAAGGATGGGAAAATGAAGCGGGGTTAATGTATGATGTGAAGGCTATTCCCATGAACTTCTTAGTAGACCCTAATGGTAAAATCATTGCGAAATATTTGCGTGGTGAAGAATTGGATAAAAAATTAGAGGAAATTTTTTCCAAATAGTTTTCCAATATGCTGAGTCCTAACCTAGGTTGGCATATGTTTCGTTAGAAAAAGAAGGCTGTCGTTGAGTACAGCCTTTCTTTTTGATTTTAATGCAGAGATTACACTATGTGGTAGAGTGTCTATAGCTAGCGTTAAAGCTTAAATGTGTCACTATTTGTCTAATTTGTCAGAAAACTTCTGAGGGTTTCTTTATTTATATTTTTAGATAAAGTTTTGATTAATTTTCCTTTGCTATCCAATAATATAAATGCAGGTATACCTTTAGAGCTCAGATAATGCTGCTGAATTTTTTGGCTACGTTGACCTATGGTTATATTGCCAGTGCTGTATTCGTCCTTTTTAAGATTTGGTATTTCATCCATTCTGGTTTTATCATCATTGTGCAAAATGACAAATAAGAACTCACGAAGAAGTTTTGTATTAAGCTGCTTATCGTCAAACAAAGAAACTTCGAGTTTTCTACTATCTATATGGCTCCATCCCGTAAAATAGATGACAACATTCCTATTGAGGCTGTCAGCTTCCACAAAAATTTCGGCCAACGTCATCGTATTATACTTTCCCCTGAATAGTGCATCCTCAATATTGCGTGGCGAATCGTTTTTATTTTCTTCCATCCCCATCTCTTTATTCGTTTGTTGATGTTTCGTTTCATTACTTTTAAAAATTCCCCAGGCATCAAAATAAGTGTAATCTTTCGAGGGATTAGCCTTTAGGTAGTTGTAAAAGTCTTCAATCTCGTTAGAATCTAGTGGAACTTGCAAGAGCAACTTGCTATCTTCTGCCCAATTTTTAAGGTCTACGTTTTTATTTTTAAGCGCTTTGGATGCATCATGAGACTGTTTTAAGAAAGGAAACTCGTCTGAATTTTGAAATTCTATAATTTTGTCAAAGATATGCTGGTAAGTTACATTTGTTTTCTTGCCATAATCCATGAACGGTATAATTAAGGTCGCAAAAAGTGGAGGATCGCTGATTATTTCGAGAGCATTGCTGTCGAGACCGCATGCTTTTAACTGTGCAAAATCTTTAAAAATACGGTCAACTTTGCCACTATCTAAATCGTGCAAGCTTATTTTCTTTTTCAGAAGCTGTTGGCAATTTACCTGCGCATTTACAAAGTTGATGCTGGAGGTTGCTATCAGAATTACTAAGGTAATAATGTGGTACATTTTTTTCATTTCTTAAAATAGAGGGCTCTATCAAATATAAGAATTCGGAACTTAAATTACATCCACAGCAAATGAATTTACTTATTCTACAGATGACCTCTCCCCAAAAACTGTATGTACAGAAAAACATGGAATATAATAGAAGTAATAATGGCTTCAATGAAAACTATATTAATCACTGCTTCTCTGACAAAATGGATTTTGTTTATACATGGTACCGAGTTGAGGGATGTTAAAATATGCTGAAATAGGTTTATCCTCTAATTTAAGAATTAATGTGAATTTTTTTTGTTTAAACAATTGATATTCTTACAGTCAACCAAGTTTGTGTTCCTACGATATCATGGGCTTATTTTATAATGCACAGACAAAATATATCGCTGCTGGGGAGTACAAATACTCTAGCGTGTCGATTGATCACCAACTTTACTGCTTCTCATCCAGTTTTAGATCTTTCAATGAAATAAACATATAACTATACCAAGGTGATACTATGATTTCGAGTCCAAAGCAAAATTTGGACTAATTTTTTATTTAAAAATTTTATATATCGTTTTATACATTTATAAAAAAATATTAATATTGTATTTATGTAATACATAATATTGTTGGCATTTTTTCTTAATCTAACCAATTAATCTTAAACATCTGCTAACCTTTGAAAGAACATTTTTAATTACGATATGGAATCGAATCAAGTGGAAAGTCGAATAGAGCATAAAATTTTGCGCTGTTTAAAAGACGGAGATATGCAAGCATTTTCCTTAGTTTATAATTTTTACTGGGATGGCCTCTATGACTTTGCTTTACGATTAATGAAGGAAGAATCGCTAGCACAAGATGTTTTACATGATGTCTTTACCGAGTTGTGGGCCCGTCATAAACGATTAAACATCCAGTCATCGTTAAAAGATTATTTATTCATTTGTACAAAAAACAGATGTTTTAAGCTGCTGAGGAAATTACGTAGGTTAAATGAAGTAGAGGATCACCTGTTGTTAGACATAGCGATTGAGCATGATGAGCTTTCGTATAAAGAGCTTTCTGATCAGCTTGATGGCTTACTAGCAAGACTTCCAATCAAAACAAGGGCAATATTTATTATGAGTCGAGAAGATGATTTATCCTACAAACAAATCGCAAAAAAAATGAATCTTAGTATTAAATCTGTCGAATATCATATATCAAAAGTCTTGAATAAATTACGAAAAGCCTTATAATTATATTCGCCTTTTCGTTAACTTGTCGTATTAACAAATTAAAATCTTTCAAATTCATCTGTATTATAAACACATGCCCCTAAACGATAGCGAAGATATAAAAAAACAAACTTTTGATCGTATTCTAACAACGATTAGAAGAGAGAAACGTAAAAAGCGTTTGTTGAATGGTGCTATCCTATTTTTTGTTTTATCTATTTGTTCTGTTAGCTTCTATATTTTCTATTCTCGTTCCATTGACCTGTCCCCCCAAAAAGCTGAACATCTTTATGCCGATATTACAGCAGGTGATATCACAATCTCAGGATCAAGGCCCATGTCGCTTGCTGAATGGGAGAATAATAAAAACAAACCTTTCAAGGTCAGTAAAAAGAAAGATATGTTGATTATTGAACAGACAGAATCATCAACCTCCGAATTTAATGATGTTGTTTTGCGTGTTGGGGTTGGTGGATTGTATAAGGTTTTGTTAAAAGATGGAACAACAGTATTTCTCAATTCCAATTCTGAGTTGAGCTACAAAGGCGATTTTTTAAAAAATCGGATTTTAAGTTTAAAAGGGGAAGCTTTTTTTGAGGTTGCTAAGAGACAACAGGCTGGTATTAAACAGGATTTCATTGTTCTGACCGAGAAACAGCGGATAGCTGTTCTAGGTACAAAGTTTAATGTTTTGTCTCGTGAAAAAGTCGAGCAGACTGTATTAACAGAAGGAAGTATAGCTTTGAAAAGTATTAAATCAGGAAAAAATGAGTTGCTTATTCCTGGAGAGATGGCCATGCTGGATGATCAAGGGGCTATTGGTAAAACAATTGCTATAACCGAAGATTATACATCGTGGAAAGATGGTAATTTGTATTACGAAAATAAAAGCTTGCGCTATATTCTATCAGATCTTGCTAATATTTATCCAATTCATTTTGATCCCAATAAAGTTCCTAATCGGAATTTTACACTTTTTCTTAAAAGAGATCGCTCTTTTTCTGAGATTTTAGATCTCATAAAAAAATCAGGCGATTTGAACATCACATTAAAAGATCATGAAATAATTTTTTAAAAAAGTTTTTAGGGTAGTAGCGTCTGGGAGACTCTTTATTGTAAGAATGGGGATAATGCCCCTTTTACAATAAAACCTAAAAACATGAATAAAGAATTTCACCTGAAAAAAAACAAATTTGGGTTTGTTCGGGACAAATCCGCTTTAACTCTTCTTAAGCGATCGTCAAGAATAGGGACTATCTTTGGTTTAATAGCTCTCCAAAGTCTTCCTTTAGCCAAGGCACAAGAATTAAACCTGAATCTAAAAAATGCAACCTTAACTGAGACCCTAAAAGAAATCCGTAGACAAACAGGATATCAGATTATTTATGATTCGGATATTCTGCAAAACAAAAAATTAATCACTTATTCAGGTTCCAAACTGGATCTGAGATTGGTGTTGAAAAAAGCGCTCACGGAGCAGAATCTAGATTTTGTGATTGAAGGCAACACTATTATTGTTAAACCACAGGAAAGAACTAGTTTAAAAGATAGCCCAAATCAAAAATCAGAACGGATAGAAATTAAAGGTACAGTGTTAAATGTAACGGGAAAACCAATTGCAGGTGTGACTGTAACGGAGAGAGGTACTTCAAATACTGTATTGACAGCAGAAGACGGAACATTTACTTTAAAAGTAGCAAATGAAAAATCCATTTTGGATTTTTCCTATGTGGGGTATGCTTCTTTAAGTGAAAATGCGAGTCGCAATCCAATGCTGTTGACAATGGCCAATCAAGATAGGGCCTTGGAAGAAGTTGTCGTAGTGGGGTACGGAACACAAAAGAAGGCAAATTTGACCGGTGCGGTTTCTTCTCTTGACGGTAAAGAGTTAGAATCAAGACCTGTGCAGAATGTTGGACAGGCCCTTCAGGGCATGATCCCTGGACTGAATTTACAGACAACCGGACTGGGTGGTGAGCTAAATCAAAATTTAAGTGTCAATATTCGTGGTGCAGGAACGATAGGCGTGGGGTCAAGTTCATCAGTTTTGGTTTTAATAGATGGGATGGAAGGCAATATGAATGCACTTAATCCTCAGGATATTGAAAATATCACCGTACTTAAAGATGCAGCAGCTTCGGCTATTTACGGGTCCAGAGCACCTTTCGGAGTAATCCTCATTACGACAAAATCGGGGAAATCGGGGAAGATAACTGCAAATTATAACAATAATATCAGACTGGGCAAGCCAAGAGGACTACCCACGATGTTAGATTCCAAAACATTTGCTTATTATTTCAATGAAGTCGCAGCAAACGATGGTGAGGGAGCAAAATTTTCGCAGGAGGTATTGGAACGAATTGATGCTTATCAGAAAGGCGAAATTGAAACGACGACTACCCCAAATGCTAGTGACAGATTTCAATACTATACAGGATCTAATGGGAATACAAACTGGTTTAAGGAGTTTTATCGGAACTTTACAACTTCCCATGAACACACACTCAGTTTGAATGGGGGGACTGAAAAACTAAATTTTTATAGTTCTGCAAATTACATGGATCAAAACGGTTTGAACAGATTTGCCAATGATAATTTTCAACGATACTCGATAGCTACGAAAATCAATGCAAAGATTAGCGATAAGTTAGACTTGATGTACAATACGCGTTTTGTACGTGAAGACTACGAAAAAGCAAGCCATATGAATGATTTATATTATCATAATATAGCTAGAAGATGGCCTACGATACCTTTGTACGATCCAAATGGAAATTATTCCGAACCAAGTGAAATCTTGCAGCTGCAGCAGGGGGGGCGTTCAAAATTTCAGAAAGATTTTCTCTATCAACAGCTGCAATTGCATTATCAGCCAATCAAAAACTTGAATGTAACAGGAAATGTCAATTATCGCATTACGAGTCAAAATGATCATGCTGAAATTTTGAGGGCTTATTCAAATGATGCAAAAGGAAATCCATTTCCCGTTGCGGTAGGATACAATGCGGCAGGATATACCAATGTGTCCGAATACAATCGAAAAGATGAATATTTCAGTACAAATTTCTTTTCAGATTATTCCTTTGACATCAACGATGATCACCATTTCAAAATTTTGGCTGGTTTCAATTCAGAGCTCAATAAGTATAGAGATCTTAATGGAAGCATGAGCGATCTAATCACAGATAATATACCGACATTGAATACTGCCACCACTAATCCAAGAGCTTCTGGGGGCTACCAACATTGGGCTACCGCTGGTTTTTTTGGACGTTTAAACTATAACTACAAAGATAAATATCTTTTTGAAGCGAATGGGCGATACGATGGCTCTTCACGTTTTCCAAGAGACTTGCGCTGGAATCTCTTTCCCTCCGTTTCCGTTGGATGGAACATAGCGAATGAATCATTTTGGCCTATCAAGGAGCATATTTCCATGTTTAAGTTGCGTGGTTCCTATGGCGAGCTGGGAAACCAATATACGGACAATTGGTATCCTTTTTATGCAACAATGCCAGTGAGTATAGCTAATGGTACCTGGCTTTTGAATGGACAAAAAACAAATACAGCCAGTGCACCTGGGCTTATTGCCTCTACATTGACCTGGGAGCGTGTATCAAGCTGGAATGTGGGGCTTGATTTGCGGGCACTTTCCAATCGTTTAGGTTTATCTCTTGAAGTCTATCGTCGGAATACATTCGATATGATAGGACCAGCACCAGAACTTCCTGTTATTTTGGGCACGGCTGTACCGCGTTTAAACAATGCCGAGATGAATTCCAAAGGCTTCGAAATTGAGGTAAACTGGAAAGATCATATCGGTAAACTGAATTATAGCACGCGAGCTGTCCTTTCCGACGACCGTCAGACAGTAACCAAATATCCTAATCCTACTGGTACGTTGAGTACTTGGTATGATGGCCGGAAGAATGGGGAGATCTGGGGATATCAAACTTTAGGAATAGCACAGAGCGCGGAAGAAATGGCTGCACACCTCGCTAATGCCAAACAGTCTTTCGGGACAAACTGGCAAGCTGGCGACATCATGTATGCTGATCTCAACGGAGACGGTCAGGTTAATAATGGAGCCAATACGTTGGCTAACCCAGGGGATCTGGCAATTATAGGAAATTCGGCCCCACGCTATCGTTACAGTTTTGATTTAAATTTCAATTATAGCGGGTTCGATTTAGGGATTTTCTTGCAAGGTGTTGGAAAACGCGATTATATGCCCAATGGCCCATATTTTTGGGGAGCGAATGGCGGGATGTGGCAATCTGCTGGATTTGTTGAGAATATGGACTTCTACCGTGATGAGAATTCCACTATGGTACAAAATGGTATATTAGGTGTTAATAAAGATTCCTATTTACCAAGACCTTATTTTAATACCTCAAAAAATCAGCAAACGCAAACGAGATATTTGCAAAGCGCCGCTTATTTACGTTTAAAGAATGCTCAGTTTGGATATACGTTTTCTCCACAGCTATTGACCAAAATAGGATTTTCCAAAATTCGAATTTATGCATCAGGTGAAAATTTGTTGACTTTTACCAAAATGGCCAAGGTTTTTGATCCGGAAACCGTTGGACTTGGAGGGTGGAACGATGGAAAAACATATCCATTTTCGACGACTTATTCTTTTGGACTTAACTTGAATTTTTAAACAGATAGATATGAAAAGAACATATTATTTCTCCACAATTTCTTGGTTGCTATCAATGACCGTGTTGTTCACTTTGCACTCCTGCAATAAGTATTTGGATAGAGAACCCTTATCCAATGTAACACCACAAGAATATTTAAATACAGAAGCGGACTTAGCTGCATATACTGTTGGACGTTATGCCTTTCCATCCCATTCTGGCTGGGGGCTTGGAACATTTGCCAACGATAACGGTACTGATAACCAGGTGACTTCAAGTTATTCGACACGCTGGGTCCCGGGGGAATGGCGTGTGCCAAGTTCCGGAGGTGAATGGGATTTTACCCAGATTAGACAGTTGAACTATTTTCTTGAACAAGTACTTCCAAAATGGAAAAATGGTAAGGTAACAGGAAATTCCGCAAATATAACCCATTATGTGGGAGAAGCTTATTTTTTGAGAGCGTATGAATATTTTACTAAGGTACAGGCGCTAGGTGATTTTCCGATCATCAGAAATACACTGAAAGATAATATGGAAGAGCTGACCGCTGCTTCTGTTCGACAACCTAGGAATGTGGTGGTTAGATTTATTCTTTCTGATTTGGATTCGGCGATTACACTGCTGAACGATGTTGCTCCGGACGGGAAAAACCGTATTTCAAAAAAGGCTGCTTTACTTTTTAAATCTCGTGTAGGATTATTTGAAGGCTCTTGGCTAAAATACCATAAAGGAACTGCTTTCGTCCCTGGTGGTACTGGCTGGCCGGGTGCAAAATCGCATCCAAATTTTTCGATCAATATCGATAATGAGATCAATTATTTCTTAGAACAGTCGATGACAGCCGCCGCTCAGGTAGCCGATGCAGTCGAACTTGTTGGAAATACAAAGGATGATGGTTATAATTCATCTTCAAATCCCTATTTTAAAATGTTTGGTGATGAAAATCTAAACGGTTACAGTGAAGTCCTCTTATGGCGGAGTTATTCAATGCCTTTAGGAATTACGCATGCTGTAAATCACTACATGAACCGTAATGGCGGAAATTCTGGATATTCAAGAGGTCTTGTGGAAAATTTCACCATGAAAAACGGACTGCCTATTTATGCTTCTAACGCTGGGTATGCAGGTGACGATTCCATCAGCCTCGTCAAAAAAAATCGGGATAATCGCTTACAGCTCTTTATGAAAGCACCTGGTGAATTGAGTTATACCAACCAGACTTCTTCGACAGGTGCTGTGCAGACAGAGCCGAGACCAGATATTATCGGACTAGCCGAAACAAGGTACGTGACAGGTTATGCCTTGAAAAAAGGAATGAGCTATCTTTTTGCCCAAGCTGAGGGACAGACTGGTACCACAGGCTCGATTATATTTCGCGCAGTCGAAGCGTATCTAAACTATATTGAAGCAAGTTATCTTGCAAAGGGAGTGATCGATGCAAAAGCCAATAGTTACTGGACAAAAATCAGAGAAAGAGCAGGTGTAAATACAGATTTTATGGCAACCGTAAATGCGACCGACATGCAAAAGGAAGCTCAGGGTGACTTTGCTGCATATTCAGCAGGACAATTACTATCTGACAAACTTCTTTATAATATTAGAAGGGAGCGCCGTTTGGAACTAGTTGCCGAGGGATTTAGATTTAATGATCTTAGGCGTTGGCGGGCTCTTGATCAGCTAGCAAGCAATCCATACATTATTGAAGGGATGAGGCTGTGGGGGCCTATGCAAGACTGGTATAAAGATAAAGGCGTCTCGACTTTAATCGTACCCGGCACAGCAGGAAAAACCGCAAATGTGTCTTCACCACAGGAAAGTCAATATTTAAGACCCTATCGGATTAATCTTTCGGCTAACAATCTAGTTCTAAATGGCTATAGCTGGACCAGTGCCCATTATTTGTCTCCCATAGCAATAAGTCATTTGAGCATAACTTCGACAGATGGTAGCCCAGCTGGTTCAATTATCTATCAAAACCCGAATTGGCCTTTAGTTGCCAATCAGGGGGCCAATCAATAATTGGTCGGAACCTTTACTAAAATTTTGAAGATAAGATAGTTCGGAGATTATTCCGGCTATCTTATTTTTGTCAGATAAATATCAAATGAAGAAAATTAATACAATTACATTACTGTTATTGGCAGCGGTTTTTCACGCTTCGGCTCAAAATATGATTGCATTACAACCCGGAGAATCAGAATCTGCTATTGTAACCAAAGCTGCCAACGTGATACCGACCCAAAGACAGCTTGATTGGCAAAAGCTGGAAGTGACCGGATTTCTCCATTTTGGGATCAATACCTTCACAAATAAGGAATGGGGTGAAGGGAAAGACGATCCAAAATTATTTAATCCGACGCAATTAGATGCAGAACAATGGGTTAGGACAGCAAAGGAAGGTGGAATCAAACTTTTGATTCTTACCGCGAAGCATCACGATGGCTTCTGCCTCTGGCAAACGAATACAACAGACTATTCGGTTAAAAATTCTCCTTACAAAAAGGGAAAAGGAGATATTTTTGGCGAACTTGCTGCGGCCTGTAAAAAATACGATATGAAGTTGGGGGTATATCTTTCCCCTTGGGATCGACATGAAGCTTCTTATGGGTCAGAAGCTTATAATGATTTTTTTGTTGCCCAATTGAGCGAATTACTGACCCGATATGGTCAGATTGATGAAGTTTGGTTTGATGGTGCTAACGGAGAGGGACCTAACGGTAAAAAGCAGGAATACGATTGGAATCGTTATTATCAGGTTATACGTGAAAAACAACCTGAGGCCGTTATCGCAGTTATGGGACCCGATGTAAGATGGGTCGGTACAGAAACGGGGTATGGACGGGACACAGAATGGTCAGTCGTACCGGCTAGTAATCTAGCACAAAATCAGATAGCTGCAGGATCGCAACAGCAGATGAATATTAAACCGGCCGGAGATATGCGTAATAAAGATCTTGGGAGCAGAGAAAGGATCAAAGAGGCAAAAGGGCTGGTATGGTACCCAGCGGAAACTGATGTTTCTATACGCCCGGGATGGTTCTATCACGAGGAAGAGGATAACAAAGTCAAAAGCCCGGGTAAGTTGATGGATATTTATTTTAATTCGGTAGGGAAAAATGGTGTCTTGTTGCTTAATATTCCACCAACAACTGCAGGCTTGATTCATTCGGTAGATGCTGCAAATTTAAAAAAGTGGAATGACTGGCGCACAGCATTGTTTTCGAAAAATCTTTTAAGCAAAGCTAAACTCCATACTGCAGGCCTCGTTTTAAAAAAATGGAAAAAAATGCCATTCTGGACAACGAAAGATGAAAAAAACAGCATAGCAACTTTTGAATATACCCTACCTAAAGCAACCGCGTTCAACGTTCTTTCCTTACAGGAAACCATCGCTTTAGGGCAACGTGTCGAGCGATTTAATTTGGAGATCTGGCAAGATGGAGTCTGGAGAGAAGTGTCGAAAGGAACTACTATCGGTAACAAACGTTTATTGACTTTTCCGACAGTTAGTGCCCAGAGATTAAGAATCAACATTTTACAATCTCGTCTAAACCCGCAAATAGAACAGCTGGGACTCTATTTCAATGAAAGAGGAGCATTTGAATAGCACATCATGATTTCAGCTTTAATTCCAATCACAAAAGATCTGAATAATTTTATTATGTTATACATAAGTTGTATTTTCGGATCTTCAATTTGTTTTTATGAACAAACTCAACCTTAAAATGCTATAGATGCAAAAAGAATCTAAATCCTATTTATCCATTTTTTCAACCCGAGGACTGAAATTTATACTATGTGCAATAATATCTATTGGACCAAATACTTTATTTGCTCAGGAACGAATAGTAACCATGCTCGAGGATGGATGGAAATTTACAAAACATGATCAGCCAAACTTCGCTGATATCGGATTGATTACAAGCGAATGGCAGACTGTTCGTGTTCCGCATGATTGGGCAATTTATGGCCCATTTAGTGCCAACAATGATAAGCAGCATATGGCTATTGCTCAAGATGGACAAAAGGAAGCATTGGAACATGCAGGTCGGACTGGTGGACTTCCGTTTGTAGGCGTTGGCTGGTATCGTAAAGAATTTGAATTGCCACAAAACGTTCAAAATAAGCGCACGGTTTTACAGTTTGATGGTGCTATGAGCAATGCTGTCGTTTTTGTTAATGGGAAAAAGGTAGGCAATTGGCCTTATGGCTATAATAGTTTTTATTTTGACGTTTCCGAGTATGTGAATCCGGGTCAAAATTTGGTCGCGGTAAGATTAGAAAATAAGTCTGAGTCATCCCGCTGGTACCCTGGCGCAGGATTATATCGAAATGTTCGATTGGAGATCACTGACAAAACAAGTATTGCACATTGGGGCACCTATATTACGACGCCTGAGATCACAAAGGATTTCGCGCGAATTCAGGTTCGGACTGATTTAGCCGGTATAGATCTGTCGAAAGATTCTCTATCCTTAGAAACTATTCTTATCGATAGCCATGGACGCATCGTGGCGAAGAAGAATGATCAGATAGGCAACTACCAGATCCAGCAGATGCAACAGGAATTGTTCGTTGAGAAACCACAATTGTGGGAATTGCAATCCCCCAATTTATATAAGGCTGTCAGCAAGCTCTATCAGAACGGCAAATTAATCGATAAATATCAAACCGTATTTGGAATCAGAAGCATTGCTATGGTACCCAATAAAGGGTTTTATTTGAATGGAAAGCTGACCGTATTTAAAGGAGTGTGTTTGCATCATGATTTGGGGCCTTTGGGAGCAGCTGTAAATGATGCCGCTATTAGGCGGCAGTTACGAATAATGAAAGATATGGGCGTTAATGCCATTCGCACTTCCCACAATATGCCGGCTCCGGAGTTGGTGCAAGCCTGTGACGAAATGGGTATTATGCTAATGGCGGAAAGTTTTGATGAATGGAAAATTCCCAAAATGAAGAATGGGTACAATCAATATTTTAACGATTGGGCCGAAAAAGATCTTGTCAATCTGATACGGCATTACCGCAATAATCCAAGCGTTGTGATGTGGTGTATTGGAAATGAAGTACCCGAACAAGGAAGTCCTGATGGATCTAAGGTCGCGCGGTATCTGCAAGATATTTGCCATCGTGAGGATCCATCTCGCCCAGTTACCCAGGGGATGGACAACCCTGATGCGGTTATAAATAGTAGCTTTGCCTCAACGATGGATGTTGCAGGCTTTAATTATCGTCCATTTAAATACCCCGAAGCCTATAAAAAGTTACAACAGCAGTTAATTCTTGGTACTGAAACTGCGTCTACTTTGAGTTCTAGAGGTGTTTATAAATTTCCCGTTGAACGAAAATCGATGGCAAAATATGACGACCATCAGGCTTCGAGTTATGATGTAGAGCATTGTTCCTGGTCGGATTTGCCTGAAGATAACTTTATCCAGCATGACGATCTTCCTTACGCAATAGGTGAATTTGTCTGGACAGGGTTCGATTATTTGGGCGAACCGACACCCTACTATACAGATTGGCCAAGTCATAGTTCTTTGTTCGGTATTGTAGATCTTGCCGGTATCCCTAAAGATCGATATTATCTTTATCGTAGCCATTGGAACCAGGAATTGCATACACTTCATATTCTTCCTCATTGGAACTGGAAGGGACGCGAAGGACAGAAAACGCCAATTTTTGTTTATACAGATTATCCTGCAGCCGAAATTTTTATCAATGGAAAAAGTCAAGGAGTAAAAAAGAAAGATTTTGATGTTACCTTGGAAAATTCTAACGATAAAAAGGCACAAAATGATTTTATTCGTCAAAAGCGCTATCGTTTGATGTGGATGGATACTAAATACGAACCGGGTACGGTTACGGTAGTTGCCTATGATTCTTTAGGAAATATAGCTGCAAGAGATAGTGTAAAGACGGCAGGTAAGTTATATACTGTACGTTTAGACGTTGATCGGAAACAATTGAAAGCAAATGGAAAAGATATTGCTTTTATCACAGCTACGCTGGTTGATAAACAGGGGAATATAGTGACAGGCGAAGACCGAGAATTAAAATTCAAGGTAAAAGGGCAGGGGGCATTTAAGGCTGTGGCGAATGGAGATCCAACAAGTTTGGAATCATTTCAGAAGCCTTTCATGAAGTGCTTTAATGGTCAATTGGTTTTTCTTGTTGAAAGCAGATACTCTGTTGGGGAAATTATTGCAGAAGTAGAAGGAAAAGGATTGAAGAAATCAAGCGTCAAATTAACGGTGAAGTAAATGATATGTTTCATCCTATAATGCTGTACAATCAGATAATATAGGTGTGTGTATAGATGGAATTTGCTTGTGGGACACGATAATCTCATAAAGGTCTATTAAATATTGTAGAGAATTATTTGACCTAATTAATGCATCAATTAATTATGTTTAAAAAAATGCTTTTGATACAACCTTTTTAATATCTTTGGTGAGTAACTTCATTTTATGAAAAGAGCTATTTTTTACCATTGTGCTCAGCTATTTTTCTTAATTCTAATTTTATTAATTGGAGGATGTTCCAAGAAGGAGAATATTGCGAGCAAAACCGATGAATATATTGATCAGGCAGAAATATTAAATCCTTTGAATCTTGTTGTAAGTGCTGCAAACAAAGATTTAATAGAGTTATCTTGGGATAAGGTGAACAGTTCGCATTTTAAGCCAGTATCCTATGCTATATATGTCGATAATAAACTTGTAGCGAAGGATCTTAGTATAACAAAATACAGCTTAATTAATTTGCTTGGCGATACAAATTATAAGATCCGTGTAATTGCGAGTTCCCAAACGGGAAGAACACAAGAACAAAGCATAGATGCAAGAACTGTTGGAGGCAGCACAACTAACGGAAGTACCTATGTAGAATACAAAATTCATACGCAATCACGTATAACGGGCAATAATAGCATCCGTCTTCTGGAAGATGGTGGACATTTAATCTGTACATTTTTGCAGCATGAGGGTGGAGAAACAAATTTTAAACTGATTGTATATCGTACAAATAATAAAGGCCAGATTATATGGTATCGCTTGATCCAGGATCTAAATTATTATGATTTACCACCACATGTAGTGTTGCCTTCTAAGCAAGATGAAGCTTTCATTATTGTTAAACACGATATTTATGTCATTGATCAGACAAATGGTAAACTGAAACTGGAGAAGCCCGTTTCGATAGATTTGTCTCCGAATGATTACGTTTCATCAGTTCAGTTTGACGCGTCACATAACATGATCATGGGTACAGGTGGGGGAGAGCTGTTAAAGGTTACTACCAGCGACTTTAAAGTTGTTTGGAAACGTAAAAATAGCTCCGTTGGCATTTCTTCAATTCAGTTAGACAATGCGCAACAGATCTATTATAGTTTGCTTGATTCTGAAGCAACAAAAATTAAGGTGCAAAAAACAGATCGGGACGGTAATGTGCTGGCTACTTTTGAGTTTGATGGAAAGCTTCCTGGCGATTACGAACGTCAATACCATATGCCTATTTTACTGAAAGATAAAAATGATATTTTTTATCTCTGGGGTTTTGACTTCTATTCCTATTCGTTAAGGTATGTCAAATTTGATAAGAATGGCAATGTCAAGGCAAAATTGGGTGAGTACGTCAATTTAAAGCCAGCAGGAGCTTTTTTTGATAATGATAACAATATTGTGGTCTATGGACAGCAAGAAGGTGGTGGAATATCCACTTATGGTACTATAAATAAGTATGACAGTGATCTGAAGCTCTTATCGACTTTACAATATCCTAATTTGGAGATGCATATGTTTAAAAATATGACCCAGAATGTTGATAATTCATACAACCTGTTTTTCTATTATATACAAACCTGGTCCTATGAAAATTTGAATTTCATTTATATTAAAACAAAATCAAATGGGCAACTTTAACAAATACCTTTGTCTACTGGGGCTTGTTTTTCTTATGTCGGCCTGTAAAACTGAAAAAAATGAGGTTTTTCCAAGGATTATAAATGAGGCCATCACTAGTGTCCGGGATAAAGAAATTTCAATGACCTATCAGATTTCCAGTCTAGGATATACAAAATCTGGCGTCAGGTACTATAAAAAAGATAATCCCAGTCAAGGAAAAAGTGTTGAAGCTGTTCGTGAAGGCGATATGTTTCGACTCACATTGAATGAACTGGATTCCGAATCTACTTATATTTTGGTGCCTTACATCGAGTATAATGGCAACACAATAGAATCTGAGCGTAAAACTGAAATAACCACAACTGCTCCATTCCCAGAAGATTTTACGCTCTTTTGGCCAAATACAGAGGCAGAGTATGATGAAAGGGGCCAGTTTAGGACTGTGGTTGAAGGGAAGAATCTTAATAATATTAATCTGAGGGATATTAAATTTCTATTTGGAATGGACACGCTTCACATGAACTATCCCATTGCAACGAAAAATGGAACCTATCAGATCAGTCTAACGGGTTATTATCCGTATAGAGACGGCAATTATATGTTGCGCGTGATTTATAAAGAGAAAGAGATCATTGGTCAGGCTATTGATTTTATTTATAAGGGAAATACATTGGCCATAGGACTGAAAAAGACGAACTGGAGAACTAATTATCCTTCTATCTGCAATGATCAAATCTATTATTTTTGGAACAATTCTGTTTCACATTTTGATCCTGAAACGAGCCGGTTGCAGAATATTGCTCATATTCCCGATACGATGGGGGTTATTCCGCCAAAGTCCGTATCCATTGGAAATCGAATATTTTTTCTTGCACTGCCAGTTAGCCATATTTTGCCTTCGCTAGAGCCGGACCTTTTCAATGGTTATGAGTTGTTTTGTCAAGCTTTTGACATTGAAAAACGCGAATTTTCAAAGTACTATTTTAGCCGGCCCCAACTTAAAGAAACGCACGGTTATAGTAATCATAGTATCTTTGTGCACAATAATGCGGTCTACCAAACGTATACACTTACAGTGAATTCTCGTGGAATAAAGAATATTGTCGCCAAATATAACCCGACAAAAGATAAATTTGAGGAGATCGCCACTTTCGATACTAATTTTTCCAGTGAATGCTTTGTCTCAGTTAAAGGCAGATTATATGCACTTGGAGTTTCAAATGTATTTGACCAAGGTTTCAATATCGGGTATACCTTAACGATATATGCTGTTGACGCGAACACATTTAAACTTACAGAATTATATCGTGTCGGAACAACAAATCAAACCTATCCTTATGCGCCTGTCGGTGCCATAAATTTTAATGGTGATATATTACTGGCATTGGACGTCAATAATTTTATGATGTACAACATAGTAAAAAACACGCTAAGTCCTATCTATTTAAGTATTAATGGAAATCATATGTATTTTGGCGGAATGTTCACTTATAAAGACAAGTATTACCTCAATGCTGATATTAACTTTTTAGAAGGCTCAATTTATGAAATGTCTATCCAATAACAACTGTATATGCTGGTTTATAGGAGTTTTATTAGTCTTTATGAGCTCCTGCAAAAAGGAAACCGTATATAACGAAATAGATGCTTTTGCAGATATTCAAAATAAAGTTACTTTAGATAAAGGCCAGTACATACTGTCTTTTACACTTGCTTCGTATCCATATAGTAAAGTTGAAGTATATGTACACGATGATCTTGCTGTTATGTACAAACAGACCGGAGGAAAAATCTACAATGCCGTGAGTCAAAATAACAATAAGTATAGTGTGTTCTTTTCCCCTTTAGAAAAATCGAAAAAATACTATTATCAACTGATTGTTAACGACAGCAACGGGAATTCAGTGCGTTCAGCAATATTTAATTTTACAACTCAACCTTAATATCCATGTATAATAAGTCTACATTATTTTGGTGTTCATTTCTTTGTGTTTTTTTTGAAAGCTTTTTATTTGTAGCCTGTTCAAAGAAGGAATACCAGGATGTCCTGAAAACAGTATATGAACCTAAGGCCGAGCCCACTGAACTATATGATGAATTCACCGTCCAGCTAAAGGGTAGCGCCTTACAAAAAGGGGAAACAGGTACATGGAGTATAACAAAAGGAACTGTAGTGGAAGATTATGTGAAAATCGACGATCCTAATAACCCTAATTCGTTTTTTAGGGGAGTGCCTGGAGAGGAATATATCCTTACCTGGACGGTAAAAGGTAGTGGTAATAGTAATACGGCCACAGTTGATGTTAAAATACCCGAGTTACATATCGATATTAAGGAAAATACACCTTCATCTTTTAAGACTATACTTCATTTCGCCGTGGATCCGAAATATAAAGGTAGATGGTCTATCGATAAAGCTTATGGTCATCTACATAGCACATACCACGATGGTTGGGCCAGACCGGTAGAAGAAAATCCAACCATTGAATTGCATGGTTATTCCAATACCAGCTATCAAGTTACCTATACGATGACTTATGCTGGGAAAAATTATCAGTTTACCAAAAAGGTACAGACTGGCGAATATCAAGAAGACGAGGCATTAAATGAATTGCAAATGGGGCGCGGTGGGCGTGTTGTTGAAGATAAGGATGGACATATTATCGAAATAAATATGCAGGCTTCAGCTATCGCACATCGTTTTAATGAACCAGATTTCTTTCCAGCGCTTAAAGCCTTTAAATATCTAAGGAAGCTTATTTTAGGTGGATCTTCATTGAAAGATGTCCCTACTATTTTTGGCGATCATTATCTTGCCCTTGAAGAACTTAGTCTAGACAGAGTTGGCTATTATCTTACTATTCCTGATAATTTTGGCAATCTGACCAAACTGAAATCATTTCACCTGACACCGATGCGAAGCCCTGAGTTGGGATATACCGTGGTTTTGCCAAAAACTTTTGGGAACTTAAAGTCGCTCGAAACCCTTATTATGCGGTATGTCGGTAATATAGATTTCAATGGTACTTTGGGTAAACTGGCAAACCTAAAGCATTTTGATTGTTTTGTTACCCAGCTTCCTTCAGATTTTGGAAACTTGACCAAACTGGTGTCTACGGAAATTCTCGCGCAACAGGCTTATATCCCATCAAGTTTGAGTCAATGCCGTAATTTGAGGTTTGCACGTTTTAGTTTTGTTTATCCGGGATCATCACCAGTTACCTTGCCTTCGGATATCGATAATTTGACTAAGTTGGACACGCTTGAAATTTACGGAGAAAGTAGGCTTCAGCAGCTGCCACAATCTTTTGGTAACCTCAAGAGCTTAAAACAACTTTGGATTCAAGGAGAAAGCTTGCAATCTATTCCTGATAATATTGGGAACTTGTCTAATCTTAGATTCTGGTTAGTGGGCGGTAATTTTAAAACTTTACCGGCTTCGATAGGTAACCTTAAAAAATTAGAAGATCTTTGGCTATCCCCTTCTGTAGAGAAGCTTCCAGATGAGTTCGGCGGATTAAGTAGTTTATCCTATCTGAATATGGAGAATAGTAGACTGACAACTCTACCGGAAACATTCGGAAAACTTAAGAGCCTGAAGGAAATCAATGCAAGGGCATCTTCGATTACTGATTTTCCAAGCAGTTTTGGACAATTGGACGGTCTGCTAAAACTGGATTTCAATTATAGTAAGCTCAAGAAATTTCCTGTAGAGATTTGTGCTTTGAAGGCCGTGAATAACGTTATTTTGAACGGTACAAATTTGGGTCGACTTCCCGATGAAATTTATTCCATGCGCTCAGGTGTGATTTTTACGCTATATCAATGTTTGAATATGGACTATGATCAATTAAAGGAAATCACTGCGAAAAGAGATGGTCTTGTATTTTATTACTGATAAGCGGATCATGATTGCCTGTAAATATGTTAATTTTTAAGGCATGGCCCACAGGAAGTAAACATAAAGTCCGATAGCACAGGGTGCTCCAGATGAATATTTACAGAATATTTTTGGACGGAAACAAAGGGGTATAACGTAATACTATTCAAGCTTAATGAAGTTTCAAAAATTTCTTTTCGGACGATCAATTTTGGGTAAATTCCAAAAGAATAGAATAAAATGATAAAGGAGCTGACCACATGATCATCCTTTTTTTGGGAAGTATTATAAGGATAGCGAATGCGAGAAATAAAAGAATTTTAATAACCGGAAAAACAAACGGTACTAGGCCATCAAAATTCACACAAAGCCCAAAAACTGTTAAAAATAAAATTGGTAATACGATTAGTATTATTGAAAAGATTTATGGAGTCCAGTACTTTTTATAATACTCTAGCTGCGATTTTACATCGGGATCTTTCCCCTTTAATTTCCTATAATAACTTGTTAATATGATGCCAGACATGTCGTCAGGATGCCTTATTCCCCTTTTATTGAAATATGCGGAGAGCCTTGAACCTCCCCAGAGGCCCCAATTATTTCTCATCCACATTCCAAATCCGAAATGTGAGCCGGCCATAAACTCTGACTCTGTCATTTCTCTTACTTTATTTTTGGTGCTATCATCCCAGAACGAGTCTATTTGGACAAAACAATCGTCAAGGTTTTTCGGGATATAAATACCGGCAATTGTGTCCGCATTCATCCGCTGTCTGATTTCCTTTTTCAATTTGTTTTCCTTCAGTTTGAATACCTTCAGGAGAGAATCTTCTTTTACATAACCCGCTGAGAGTAGCTGTTTATTGTATTCCAAAATCACATCTTTTTTAAAGTTGTGGATTCCTTTATTATTTAAATATGTAAATAATGGAGATTTTCCAGTCGAAAGGAGCGAGTCAATCAATTCAAATTCACTTTCAAGTTCATTGTCGGTTAATTCACTTAACTCTACTTCATCACTATACTTGATTACGTTTTTTAGGCTATCCGAAACGTTAAGATTTAAGAATGAGGCTGTTTCTTTCAGATTTCTAGGAAGGGAGTTTTGAGCAGAAGCAGAGGGCAGTGACCAAACAACTGATATAAGTGCAAGCAATATAAATCTTAGGGTGGCCATATTATTGGTGTAAAACAGTTTTAAATTCAACTAATTAGATCTAAACAATTCTTGAACTAATTTAAGAATTTATTCTTTTCTAACAGCTGTCAACTTAGGTAACGTTAGACAAAAAATGTAATATGCTCTCAACTCGTTATAGGACTTAAGTGATCAATTTAATATTAACGAATCAGAACTTAGAAAACGGCTGGTCGCTTTCTTATCCTACTTGAACAAATACTATTGTAAATAGCTAGAAATAAAACCGCTCGGCCAATGGTTCAGTATTTTAATCGGCTGTACTCAAATTTGACCCCAAGAGGAAGTAGGATTAAGGTCAAAAACACCACTTGGGATCATCGCCAATTATACTTTTCACCATTCACAAAATATTTATTATTTTTAAATTATCGTTAAGCCTATTATGAAATATATCCTTGTATTTTTGATAAACCTGATGATACTATTAACAGCCTCAGGTAATAATAATCGGTCATTGGATGTTAATTTCCAAAATCAAGAAAAGAATGAGGTTTCCAGCGGTGATCAGGATACAATTCTTCCCACTGGTTGGTACTTTGTTCTAGAAGAAGGTGACCCGAATGCTATCGCAAAGCAGCTGGATAAATCCACCGCAATCTTATTTCTACACCCCGTTCCTATTCTGACAGTTTCAAATTTTGAATCAGTCACGATAAGTGAAAATGCTACAAAAGATAAAACCATTGCTATGCAATTTGATGAAATTGGAACTCTGAAATGGGCGGCGGCAACTGAAAAAGCGAGTCGGAACAGGGACCGTATAGCTTTTATTGTGAATAATGTGCTTTTAGATGCACCAGTTGTAAATGTGCGGATACCCAATGGTGTATCGGCAGTCAGTTGTGGCGGATACTATTCTGAAAATGAACTCGAACAATTTAAAAAAAGAATCGAGAATGAGATGTCAGCAAAAAAGTAATCGCAACGCTCATTTACCAGAAATAGATAATGAAGATACCAATTAGGTTAGGAACATATTTTGTAATTAATTTAGGCGATTATTATGTATTTGGACGAATCGTCGAAGATTATATTTTTGTTTTCTTTGATTTTAGATCAAAATTACAACTCCTTTTTTCGTGCAGGAAACAGGCAATGATGATTTATGTTGGATCGACTATAATGGTAAAAGAAATCAGGTGACTAAGGCTGACTGTTTTGGGCTTGAAAGATTGGCGACTTGGAATGCGATCCATGTAGAGCAACGTATCAGGGATCACTATGATGGAAAACCCAATATGTATCTTTTGGGATTAAAGTTGAGATAGATTTCATTATCCTTTGTAATTAAGTAAATGGCTAGCAAAATAATAAAGAGGAAGATTATTTTAACACAATCTGAATTATTTAAAGATAATATAATGATAGATTTGGATGATGCTCATCTTGATCTACATAACGACTATGACTGCATTAGATTGGTATACAACCGAACATATAACGAATTTCGCCTTACTTTTAAACGTGTCACTCTAGAAACTGATGTTAACTATAATCAAGTTGATGTAGTGTTTATTGACGCCGTTATGGATACTTGCCTATTTGTTTTTGACGAAGATGTTTTCGATGAATTTAGGACTATAGACCAGTTGTATCGAGGTCGGTTTGAAAATGGTGATAAGCTGGCTGAGTTTGATGGTTCAGGGAGATCGTTGTACTATATAAGTTTTTATAGCGGGTTAGAATTAAAAGTATTTGCAATGGCATTAGAAGTTGAGTTATAGTATAGCTTTCGTTTCTCCATTTCTAAATCATGTATGTCTTCATTTACGATAAATACAATACAATGCCTGACCATTTGCGTTACTGTCATTTTTCCCAAAAGAGCATCGCTGTCCTCGTGTAATAAGTTAATTCTTTCGATGACCGCTTCTCTTATGTTTTTCTCAAATATTGATTTCATATTAAGAACATTTATCTATTCTATCTGGATTTTGATCATTGGCTGTCTTACAAATCTAGGAGATTTGTTCTTCGATCGACTTTGCATAGGATAAGAAATAGAACTGCATATATAACGCATTGCATCTCGTTGATAGTCTGATAGACAGGATAATTTTTCGAATAAGATATTTTGAAAGCGGATTTTTTGCCCGGGATGCAAAGAATAAAACGAGCAATGTTAACATTACTCGTTCTATCATGATTGACACTTCTTTGCTGTGAATAAAATCATTGAATTTGTCCTAAAATAAATAGGTGATTCTATGGCAACAATATTTAGGGCATTAATACAGCGTCTATTACATGGATTACCCCATTTGATTGATTAACGTCCGCAACTGTTACTTTTGCGCTGTTACCTTTTGCGTCTTTTACATATACATCGTTCCCTTTCATCCAAAAAGTAAGGTTGCCACCTTGGACTGATTTGGTTATATAGGTTCCTTTACCATCCTTAATCGCTTTGATGATCTGCGCGGCACTCCATTTTCCAGGAATCACGTGGTAGGTCAATATTGATGTTAATTGAGCCTTGTTTTCTGGAAGCATTAAGTTATTTAGGGCCTCTTTGGGGACTTTAGCAAAAGCGTTATTGGTAGGAGCCAAAACAGTAAAAGGACCAGGTCCCTGTAAGATTTCTACAAGGCCAGCAGCTTTTACTGCAGCGACCAGAGTCGTGTGATCTTTAGAATTGACTGCATTCTCAATAATGTTTTTGGAAGGATACATCGGTGCACCACCTACCATAACAGTTTTTTCCTTTGTTTGAGCCTGGCCCATGTAAGTGCTTCCCAATAATAATGCTGCAGAGGCAGCCGCCCATAAGATTGATTTAATTTTCATGATCTTTATTTTTTATCTGTTATTTAAAAGCTTTATATGATCATTTACGATGAAATTGATTACTTGGATTGCAGTGAAGAATAAAATTTGCAGATCGTAGCTTAGTGTACTCTGTAAGTTCCAATTAAACTTCAAAAGTAAGTATAGGTAATCTTCTAGAAGTTGAAATTCATTCACCAAATAAATTTGGAGTTCAGTATCAGAGAAAATCTACAATACTTTTTTAGAATATAGCTACCCTTTAAATTATTGTATTCTTCTGCGAAAAATAATCCGATAAAAATCTTTATTAGCGTTTCTTATATTTAGCTTCACTCCTCTATGAAGCGTATCGATGATAGGACATCCCTTATAGTTTGCTTTCTTTATTGCTTGTTTGTATTCAGTGACTTAGGTGTGAGGTTTTTACTTAATCGCTTAAGCTATCCAGGTATAGTCGCGTTTTATTACCTTCCATTTCCCATTTATTTTTTCTAGGACAAAATCATAACCCTGACCGCAAAGTCCTCCACATACGTAGTCTAATGATACGAATGCTTTTTTGTGATCATGCGACAAGATGGGCAAGTGAAATGTATAGCTTGACAGAAATTGCTCCGTCGTTTCTGTTTTTTTATGGTATGCAACGTTATATTTCTTTTTGATTTGTAATGGAATAAATATAGTATCCCTTCCTTTGACCTGATTGAGATAGCCTATAGAGTCTTGCTGGCTATGGCCTACTAAGCCCAGCAATTTTTGGATCCTCAGACCGTCAGGCATAAAGTTTTTGTCGTAGGCATTATATAGCGAGTCCTTGATGAACCATTGGTGAATATAGGCCATTGGTTTATTAGTTTTAGCTACTTCATTTGAAATGGAGTTATAGGCAATTACAGCATCCAAAATTTCAGCATAATCATCTTCAACAATTGCATAATCAAATGCTTGTTTTTGGATTTTGACTGGTACCTGTTTTTGATCATTGCTTTGGCATGCTATGATGAAAAATAAAAATGGTATTAAAAAGCGTACTTTCATAAATCAATCCAATGGTTTAAAAGATAATGCCAAAATGATTTCTTTTCCATAGTACAATTTACTAAATTCATACATCAGGTTTTTATTTATGCTACAGTATTTAACAGACGGTCTAATCAGAACAAGGCTTAGACTGGGAAAATCTGTAGAGCAGTGGCTGGATGATGTCCAGGAAGATGATTATACCATTCTTAAATGGTTAAGTATTGATAAGGAAAACGATGAAAGTTTTTCTGTCGCCTATTTTGAATGCTTTGATGAGGGGAATGAAGATTTCATGGATATCTATGCGTTTTCATTGATTGATCCTGATGAACCTTTTGGCGTAATTCATACTTTTCCTTCAATCGTTGATGCGTTAGAATTCGCCACATTCACCTATAAAGCATCTTCTTATAGATATATTTCCACGGGAATGATTCAGGAAGAATATAGGGATTATATTAAACGCTAATTTTATCATCGTATTCAAGTTCTATTGATTAAAGTGCGAGGAAAGCAAGGAAGTTGTTCCAATGTAATAATGATGAAAGACCAAGATTTATTTATTAAGGAATTGATCGATTTGTTTCCGAGTTTGGAAGAGGAGCTTTCAGATGAAGATTACAGGGCGTCTATTACCTTTCAAATGGGTTGTTTCAAGCGATTTATGCAGGAAGTGATAGCTAAAAATGATGGAGATAAGTTTGATGCTATGGTAAATTTTTTAACGAAAAATTTGCCTTTAGTTGATCAGCGAGTTCAAAATGCCATTTATCTAAGTTTTTTAGGCAAATTAGATTTTTCTGAAAACCCCGATTTAATAAAACGCTTAGGGCAGCTTTTAGGTAAGGCCTATACTGATATAGAAGATTATAATAATTCTCCAGCTCGTGATAAGGTAAAGAACTTCTTGAATAAATTTTGATGTTCTTGCTACAGGTAAATACTTGAAGTTGGCACTTGAAAGATGTAAATGATACTCAAAAAAGAAACAGTCACAACACTAAGTAAGAAGTTATCGTTGCCTTATACAGGTACGGAGCAGGACTGAGATATTGATATGGCAGACTCCAATCGCATTAATGAATTTATTGATTTTTATCATCAATATGATTTAGCTTTTGAGGAAAGGGTGGCTTTAATGTCGCTGATTATTGCGTCTTATGATGATTTTCTAAATGAGAACAACGTAGCGATAGATTATAGATGGGATGCCATTAAGGCGATGTTAACAAAGGATAGGATACATTTTGTGGAGTTGATAAATTATTGGTCTTTGTATAATGAAACCGATATTTTTAGGATAACACCTCTTATGAGAACTGTCTAATTTTATTAATCGATATGACGATGAGTTCAAAAAATCCGGAAGATACCAATTTTCAGAAATAGATCTTATATGTGGTTTTTTAAGCATCGAGATCACAGCTTCAGTTTTTGAAAACCGTTTCCTTCAGCTTAGGCGGGAAGATAGCCAATGGATGAAATTTGGTTCTGATCATAAGGCCTACCGAATTTTAGATACGCTGAAGTATCTGTTGCTGAATATCGCAATAACAAACATGAGCAAATAAAAAATGTGAAGTCCTTTTGAACTTCACATTTCTATAATTTATATTCTTGGCGGTAAATACTAGAAATTACCTCTTTTGTTTTTTCATTTCTTTTATCTCCCGCTTTAGCTGATCTCGATCTTCTTTCTTGGAAAATTCTTGCTCCGTTGCAGAATAATCGTACTTGAATAGTCTTGCTTTTACCTTGGTGTTATTGACAAAAATACCAAAGTCTATATTTGCTATAGTGAGAAAACCAGCACTATTTCCATCAATTTCGATACTTCCAAATTTTGAGAGTTTTACCAGTTTTGTATGAAAAGACCCGTTGTTATCAGAAGATATTTTTTTAAGTGTATTTCCTTTAGAATCTAAAAATCTTATCTCGGCATTGATTACCTTTCCTTTTGTCTTAGCTTCAGTAATAATGCCTGAAATCGTCACAGAATCTTGCGAATCGTTCTCGTCTAAATAGCTTGAAGCTTCGTACCCGCCCAATACTTTATTGTTTTCTGTTTTGGGTATGATGATAGCGCAGGATGAGAAACAAAAGATCCAAAAAAAGACAAAAATTTTAATAGCCCAGATCAAATTACAATATCTATTTATGTTTTCTATTTGCTTTTTCAACTTCTTTCCTCAACTTTTTCTGGTCCTTTTTTGAACCTATTTCATTAATATACATGGGCTGCCTTGGTAATTTTATGTCTAAGAAGTAGACTTTAAAATTTGGTGCAATGTAAACATGTTCGATAGTCATTCCCGTTCCAAATGTATCTACAATAATTTTTCCATGGAGCAATCCCTCGGATGGGACCGTTAGCGAAAATTCTCCATTTTTATCGGTGATGGCCGTACCAATTGTATCACTCTCTGAACTAAGAAAAAAAACTTTAGCAGAAGGAACATTTTCATTATTATGGCACATTCTTACTTTACCTTTTATTAAAGGAAATACCTCCTCATCTGTATAACCTTTACCTCGTTGACTATAGCTGCTACAATTATTTTGGTCTATATCAACCCAGTCATTATAATTCTTCTTTGTAGAACAGCTAAAGAGGGTAAGCAAAAGAAGAAGTTTAAAACCACAAAGGTTTAACTTTATGCGTAATGCCATTATAAATTTGGACCTTTTTTATATTTCAAATAATAAACAAAAATTCTTTATATGAATAGATTCCGTTGTAAACAAGATGAAATTTTTAGCACCATCAAAAGCTGTTTTTTTACTTGCTTGTACCTACCTCTAAAATCTAACTCATTTCAATATTAACAATTTTTCTGAGTTGATTCTCATTTATATCTATTTATTATTTTGATTGGAGATTTTGGAGGCTTTGATCATATTATTTCGGAAATTACTGATCGGTGAAATCGAATAATTTTGACCATTAAAATAATGTACCTATAGATTTTAAATATATTATTTTATGTTATTTTGAACTTCAATTTAAATGGTCAATTTGCGACGGAATCACATGGTCGGTATATCCGAAATCTCCATCCATGGTACTAAAATTAAAATTGCGGCTTCCACCTTCAGGATTGAAACCTGCGTTTATGGCTATGGCTTCGATTAATGTTGATTTTTCCGATACCATTTTCTCCTGAAGATATAAATGAAATCGTGTTTCTGGCAGGATGGGACATGATAGTTTTTTTTGAGGATTTATAGATATTGTATCTATATGAAATCAATATTAAGTTGGCTGCTGCTGTTGCCTTTTTTTGTACAAGGCCAGGTTCAGGGGCAATATAATGCCATTTATTCAGGGGTACCATGGATTGATGCGCAAGGAAAAACGGTGAGTGCACGTGGTGCTTGTATCATCAAAGAAAAGGATACTTATTTTCTATTTGGCGAATATAAAACAGACTCAGCCAATGTATTCAATGGTTTTTCCTGCTATTCTTCCAAAGATCTTGTGAATTGGCGATTTGAAAGTATGGCACTTCCGGTGCAGTCTATCGGAAAGTTAGGGCCAAATCGAGTTGGCGAGCGACCAAAGGTAATGCAGTCACCCACAACTGGAGAATACATTATGTATATGCATGTGGATTCGCTTAACTACAAAGATCAATTTGTCGGATATGCTACAGCAAGCAAAATTACGGGGCCTTATCAATTCCAAGGACCTTTGCTTTATAATGGCCAGCCTATCCGAAGATGGGATATGGGGAGCTTTCAGGATGATGATGGGCGAGGATATATTTTGATCCATGGAGGAGAAATTTACCGATTGGGTGCGGATTATAAACACGTCGAAAAGAAACTGAATGAGACAATGGTGTCTGGTTTTGAATCACCTACTATGCTCAAAAAAGACGGCCTATATTATTTCCTGGGTTCTAACTTGACAAGTTGGGAACGTAATGACAATTATTATTATACCTCGCGGTCTTTAGCAGGGCCTTGGGAAAAACAGGGGTTTTTCGCTCCGGAAGGCTCTCTGACCTGGAATTCACAATGCACATTTGTTTTGCCGATCCAGGGTACAGAAACGACTACTTGGATGTATATGGGCGATCGTTGGTCTTTTCCTAAGCAAAACTCTGCAGGGAGCTATGTATGGCAACCACTGTCTTTTGAAGGAAATAAGCTGTTATTACCGCATTTTTATGACGCCTGGCAGCTTGATTTGAAGACAGGGGAATATCGCGTGTTGACACTAGCGGGTGTATCTATTGACTTAACGACATCAAAAGAAGTTATCCGTAAAGTTAATTGGAAGCAGGACAGTTTGCACACGATCAGCTCAGACCGACGCGGTGATCAGCTGACCATGAGCTTTCATGGTCGGGCAGTAACTTTGTATGGACTTTCTAGACCGACGGGAGGCTATGCAAAAGTGACAATTGAAAACAAAAAAGGCCAGCATATCCTAACATCTATTGTGGATATGTATGCACTGGTACCTAATGTGGCAATTAAATTTGCCAGTCCGCAATTGAAAGAAGATACCTATACAATAGCTATAACAGTGATGGGCGAACAGGGTACTTGGTCGGATAAACGGAAAAATAATTATGGGAGCAGAGGGTTTGACGTTGTACTACAAAAGTTCTTGGTAACAAAATAATAAATCAATTAGCTATGTAAATTAGAGAAGTCCAATCGTGGCCATTGGATGTCGAACACTGCAAAAAATTATTACTGTCATAACAGAGTCGATTTAATCTACTAAGACTTAATCGAACTTTTCTACATACTTCAGATTTATGATCATCCTATTCAATTGCGCAAAAGGAAGCAAACGCTACGGATACCATCGAAGTTATCTCCTACAGGAATGTTCCTTTTGATGATGAATTCTATTTATTTAGGTTTAAAAATAATAAATTGGAGAAATGGCATCGCGAATTCCAGCCGATATACAAAGAAATAAAGCCGTAGATTTTGATAGGTAGGACTGCCGTCGTTACACTTACATCAATAATAAAAACTACATTAATTGGTGTAGTTATAAATCCTTTTTATATATAAAAGTAATTTTACTTGTTTGGATCGTATCCTCCTTGAAATTTAATAGAGAAACACTATATTCCATTTTTTCCCCTTCCTTAAACGTCAAGATCCGATCGATGTCTTTCGGTAAGAGTACCTGTTTGATTTGGATAACCCCTTGATTGGCATAAACTACATCCCGGTTTTCTTTATCATCTGTTTTAATCTTCCACGATAGTGGGTTATTCACTGTCTTATTGCGGTTATCAAACTTTCCTTCACAGGTAAATAATGCAAATGTAGTGCTAAATTCATCCGTGTATGTCAACTTTATTGGCTTTTTCTCGTATATGATGTATAAGCCTGTTGGATTCACAAATAAAGTGTCCGGATAGATTTTATAAATATCGTCTGCCTTTGGACAAGCGTATTCTATAAGGGGTTCCGGTTCTGGTTGAGGTTTTGGATCAAATGGTTCATTACGGCTGCAAGATGCAACTATTAAAAACAAGACGCTAAAAAGTAGAATAGTTAGTTTTCTCCTCATTATTGATATTACTGGTGTAGTTTATAAAATTCATATAAAGAGACGAAAAAAATATTCGCTAAGCTATAGTTTAAAATGTAAAATTTCAGTTATATCTCTACTTTCTATACTTATCCAAGTTCTATTCTCATTGTTGAACGATGAAATATTGACAGGCGTTGAAGTTTTCCATTTCATGTAATGTTATAGTTTGAGATGTAAACACGAGTGACCTCTCCCCTCAAAACAGGACATTTTAACAGTAGAGTTTCGGACGTCTGGTTAAATGTGCTTCCGCCAGTGCAACCAGTTTGATTTAATAATCTGACCCCAACTCGGATAGCATTCGTTCGTGATTATTCATAAAATACTTCATCAGCTTATACTGTTCGGTAACCTGATATGCAATTAGCTTTATTCTATTTTCAGATACCTGCCCTAGAACGAACCCGTTATAACGTCTGACTCATGTAGCGGCTTTGTGGCTTTTTGGGTTACGCTCCAAACTGCTTTAAATGGTGATTGCAATGTTTGTATATGAACTGACCTAATTGGGCTCTGGACATTCTACCAAAGAACCAATGTACAAATTTATCTTTTTCAAATGTTTCATATTGCTCGATTAATAATTTCCAATTTCGTTTCTCCATTTCTAAATCATGTATGTCTTCATTTACGATAAATACAGCGGATGTGGGTGCGTTTTTGCCAAAACTTGTTGTTTCATCTTTCAATATCCCCTTTATTGCATTTTGACCGAACATTCGCCCTAAAAATGAACGTTTAACCTTTATGGATCCTTGGTAATATTGTTCACATAATATACAATGCCTGACCATTTGCGTTACTGTCATTTTTCCCCAAAGAGCATCGCTGTCCTCGTGTAATAAGTTAATTCTTTCGATGAGCGCTTCTCTTATGTTTTTCTCAAATATTGATTTCATATTAGGAACATTTATACATTCTATCTGGATTGTGATCATTTGCAGTCTTACAAATCTAACAGATTTGTTCTTCGATCGACTTTGCATAGGATAAGAAATAGAATTGCATATCTAACGCATTGATGATAAGATTTGTTTAAAACTCATCATATTTCCAGTTAGAGGAATGGATAAATAAGACACCTTTCTATTTTAATTTTCTAACAGCCTTATTTTCTACGAGCGACTTCATTTGTGTTACCGCTACTTTATTCAGTTGCATAAGCCGTTCATTTTGTGGTACTCCTTGTTGAATTAATAACGCGTTTATACTTTCCATGTTACTTAGTACGACCAACTGTTCTATAACCGCGTAGTCTCGGATATTTCCCTTTTTATCAGGATTAGTATCTCGCCATTGTTTGGCAGTTATTCCAAATAGTGCGATATTAAGTATATCGGCTTCGTTGGCATAAACGGAATTTGACTGTTGTTTGGTGATTTCTGGCGGAATAAGATTTTCTTTGATAGCATCTGTATGGATTTGATAATTCACCTTAGCTAGCGTTCTATTTAAATCCCAATTTAATTTCAAACGATTGTTTTCATCGTCTTTTAAACGTTGAAACTCCTTTATTATATAAAGTTTAAACTCGATTGAAATCCAGGAAGCGAATTCTAGTGCTATGTCCTTATGAGCAAAAGTTCCCCCGTATCTCCCAGCTTTAGAAATTATACTAATTGCATTGGTATTTTCTATCCAGCGTTTGGGAGTCATCACAAAACTATTGAGACCAGCTTGTTTTCTAAACCCGTCGAATTCGACGGGTTTAAAATTGGGATTATATATACTTTCCCAAAAACCTAAGAGTTCAATGGTATTGCGATTTCTCATCCAGTTTTTAATTAAATCGTCAGTATGTGCCGAATCTTTGTGTCTTGCAATATCCGTAAGTGATATGTAATCATTTTGATGTTCTTGATATAGGAGAATATCTACTCCTTGTACATTAATTTTTTTATTCTTAGTCATGCTTTTAGATTTGATAAGTTCTTCCCATCAGCTCGAGAAAACTAGATGGCATATTGGCTATTACAATTTTATTTTACTTTTTATGAAGATAAGTATACTAAAAAAAATAGCAATACATAAATAGATATATATCAAGATTTAGAATAAAACCTCAAGAAAGATTTATTGTCAATAGTCTTATCGCTAGGCTCGCAAAATCTATCCTATGTTTTATATACAACATTTGTCTGCTGTTTAGTAATATTCATGATAATAATAATAAATAGCTCATTAATTATAATTTTTATTTCCATTTTTTTATCTTGATATCACATAACCCTGATATATTTAAAGTGTCGGATTTTAATGAATTTTATAGATGAAGATGTTGCTTGTTTTTATACAGACTATTATGTTCTCTTTTACGGAATTAAACGAAATATAGTGGGGTATATTAACAGGAGTATGAGCTGTAATAAACTGGTTTCAAAATCAGGAATTAAAGAAAGGACATATTATTCGCAGGATAGACTTAAACTAGTTTATATCATTTTTTTTATTTTACTTTTTAGCTGTAAGACCGAAAAATCGATTTTTGGGATCTACAGTAGCGAAAATTTTGGGAGAATTGAGTTGAAATCGGATTCAACGTATAAATATCGAGGGGGACATTTAGATTTGGTATATTTTTCGAGCGGTGCCTGGCAGAAAGTCGAAAATAATTCTGTTTTGTTAAACAGTACAATTACCAATACTACTGCCCAGCTTTTCCTAACAAAAAATAATAGGGCAAAAAATAACAGCAAAATTCTAAAGTTTATCCCAACCTTAGTTGGTGATAATGATATAAAAAATTATCGTTTTTACTTATATATTGATAATGAGAGGTATACTGATGTTAGATGTGATTCATTAAATCAAATAGATATTCGCAAACAATTTAGCCAGTTATTTATAAAGATAAATTATGAGCCACTATTGTCTACTTCTACGGCCATTTCAACACCGATAATATCCGAAATATTTAACTTTGAGAATACTGATGCATTGGATTTGGAGTTTACCGTGTTTATTGAAAAGGATAAATTCTTTTATAAAAGTTTTGATTCCTATTTATTGAATGGAAAAAGAGCAACTCTTTATTTTATGAATGAGTATACTGGGAAATGGGAAAAATTGAAAAAGATAAATTGAGATTAAGATTACAGGGCTAGGTTCTATGACCCTGAAATAGGACGATGGAATGTTTTGGATCCAAGAGCAGAGGAAGGAAGAAGATGGTCACCATATCGATATGCATATGATAATCCTATTAGATTTATAGATCCAGTAATAATTTTTAAAAAGAAATTGAGTGAGGGAGATTTCAACAGTTGGCAAAAATCCACAAGAAGAGTAATAACGGATGTTTATGGCGGTGTAGTTGTTCAAAAAACCTTAGTTGCTCCTTATAGAAATGATTCAAGAGGTCAAAGATGGATTAAAGCAGGGGGCATGTATTATGAAAAGAAGAAATAGGTTCGGTTTTATTTTATGGGCAATTGTACTTGTTACAGCTGCTTTCGTCATTTATAAAATGGCAACATTCTCACTATTTGAAAGCGAGGTAAAATGTCTCGTAGAGTTTGATGTTCCTGAACAGGATTATAAATTGAGGGTATATCACGTCCCATCAAATGCTACAATGCTTGATTATATTCAAGTTAGGAAATTTAAAAACAACAAAGAGGATATCCTTGAAAACTACGAAAGGTACGATTCACTAGTATCTTATTTGTTGTCTGATACATCACTGGAGCTAAGGATTATTAATACCGTGCAAATGAAACCTAGAATAGATACACTGATATTAAGATTGAAATAGCTATATAATACAAGGCCAAACCGATGAAAGATTCAAAGAGAATTATTGAACAATAGTACTTCCCGCAAGGAGTGATGAAAGACCAAGATTTGTTTATCAAGGAGTTGATTCAATTGTTTCCGAGTTTAAAAGAAGAACTTTTAGATGAAGATTGCTAGTGCGAGCGATGTTGGAACTTATTCAGCAGGATTTATCAATATCTAGGTCATTAATCTTGGATAAATATGTTTAGGCAAAAAACTTTTATGCATAAAAAATAGAAGCATGAAAACGATTATTAAGGTTATTATTATCATCGTTATATTACTATTGGCGTTTGATCAATCTAGAACTATCTATAAAATAGATGATAACCATTATATAACAGTTTGGAAAAGGTTAGGGGGGAAATGTATTATCACATTTGATAAACATTATTCAATCTTTAAACCATCTCGATATATAGAAACTACAACAGATAATTATCTAACGATTGTCATTAACAAAGAATCGTCAAAGTCAAATTTTGCCGTTTTATCAGGATATGATCTACCTGTAAAGTTCGTAGGATACAAAAACTTAGACTTTTATCAGCCGGATCAAAATGATGACTTTAAAAAGCGATATTATATTAATGGCGATCATTTACAACATTATTTATATTTCTCAATAGATATTAAAGAACAATATATGTCCAAATAATAAGAAAAAGGAGTTTAGTTAGCATAGCATAATGATTTAGTAAGGATGTATCCTGAATCTGAAAAATCAATTTTTCCTTTAAAACCGAATAGGAATTATATTTTTACTAATAGTACAGTTTATGATGCTACCCCTGCTTCAGTAAAATTTTATATTGATAGTTTAGGAAATTTTCATAGTTTGGACAATCGAGTTTGTGAATGATGTGTTTAAAACACAAAGGCACTATGATAAACCGTACGATTACGAAGAAAGGTTCTACGATGCGGAAATAGGAAGATGGAATGTGATGGATCCGCTAGCAGAGAAGTATTTTAATCATTCTCCATATAATTATGTTCTTAATAATCCAGTTGATATTATTGATCCGAATGGGAAAGATATTATAATACTATCATATGGGCCGCTCCAGATTAGACATAAGACAGGTCATTTGGCGATGCTAATTGGAAATAATAAGGATGGATGGACTTATATTCAAAAGACGGTGATAATGGAGGTGAGACAATAATAGACGAATAAAGGGAATAAGTCTTACAATAACACTTTTACTGTGGAAAATTTTAAAAGTCTCGAGGACTTTGTTAATAGTGAATATAATACTTTTAAAGAGGATTATGATGATGTTAGACAGGGCGTTAAAGATAAATTTGCAACCTCAGAAAGAGATAGACATGGCAATATCAAACAACGATATGAAAATGGATTTCTAATGAGGTCAGACAAGGAAGCAGACAAGAGAATGAAAGATGTTGCAGATGCAACGACTAAAACGGACTATAGTGCAATCCAAAATAATTGTATAAGTAATGTGCAGGCAACTTTAAAAACTGGAAATTTTAAAACCGCTAATCCGTGGTACCATACAAACCCATTTGGCACGTATGAGGACATTAGAAGAAATAATAATGGTTATAATATTGGGATTATATTGAATCCTAAAGATTATAAAGCTTCCTTGGAACGTATCAAAACAAAACAAAAAACTAAATGAGAAAGTTAACTCTCAAAAGAGGTGGTATAGTATTTCTAAAAGTAACCGCCACAATAGCTGCTTTTTATGTTTTGATATCAATATTTATTCTTCCAGGTGGTAAATTTATTTACACTTATTATCCCACTCAAACTCCTATCAAGGTTGCAAAAGATAATGGAAGCTTTATTAGAGAAATTTCTCCGTCAAGCATCAATATTATTGATACGATATCCTATGATAAGATAAAAAGTGATTTATCAATTTATCTATGTAAAGATTTATCATATAGGAGATATGGTTTTTTTCAGTTTATTAGAAGAAAAGTTGAAAATCCAAATTTTGTTTGCTTAAATATAGTGAGACCGAATGTAGATATTTTATTTGTACAATATGATAACTTATTGCCAATAATGGCTATTGGGGATAGTGACGCTGATTTTAAATTTTATAAAGTAGGATCAGATGCGACTGTCAGGATTTTTGGCAAGAATAGAAACGAAATCGTAAGCATGAAATTTTCGAACCTCGGAAACTAAGGAGCTGTCTAATAAAATGTGTAAGTTACAAAAATTCGAGACTGTAATGTAATCTGTGTCAGAGGAATAATTCAATAAGATTATTTATATTCAATTATTCAAACGACACGCTCATGAAAGAAAAAGACCCATTCGATTTTTGGTTAGTGAGAAAGGGACTGTCCCAGTAAGTGTGTAAATAAAACTACGGAGTTCAGTTATGTTCCTTATAACTGGACTCTGTTTTCAAATAAAGTTAAGAACTGATTTAGGATAATAGCCCAGTTACGAATGGGCATTGTCCATTTTTTAGAGATTTCTCTCAAAGCCAAATATACAGATTTCAATTTTTCATGAAAGGAAAGCTCACATAGATTAGAAGGGCTCGGTTATAAAAATATAACTGAGCCCTTCTTCCTTTTACTTCGAATCCCCTGGTTTGATTGCTTGAATAGTTCCTATATAAAAAATGTTTTTATCTAAATTTTTGTCCGATACCAGACGGATGATGTTGAATAATGAACATTCGGTATATTTATCAATAATATAGATTTAGTTCACAAATGAGAGCCTTATTAATTATAGATATGCAACTGGGGAGTTTTAGACCCTATGAGCTGCGGCTGGATACAATTGCTGTTATTAATCGGATAAACAGACTTTCTGATGCATTCAGAAAGAACGGAGACCTGGTCATTTTTGTTCAGCATGATGGGACAAAGGAAAACTGTTTCATACCGGACACAGAAGAGTGGTCTTTGTTACCTGAGCTGATCAGAGGTGCCGCAGACATATTTGTTTCTAAGACAGCGAATGATTCATTTTATAAAACTGATCTTCAGACGATATTGAGGAGTAGGGGAGTGAAGGAACTGATCGTGACCGGATGTGCTACAGATTTCTGTGTGGATGCGACTATAAAATCAGCCTTGACGAGAGACTATTCTATTACCGTGGTTGCTGATGGACACACCACCGCCGATAGGCCCATGATCCCAGCTCGGCAAGTGATTCAGTATTTTAACTGGCTATGGTCAGAGATGACGTCAACAGAAGGGGGGATTAAAGTCGAAATGTGTGATGCAATTTTAGGAGCTTAATTTATGAAATCATGAGATATAGCATAAGGACGATAGGTTTCAGCAAAATCCTCGTTGTAACCCGTTTTTTGTTCAGTCCGTATCTGTAATGTCAATAATAATGATTTCATATTTTCTCTTGTCAAAAAGTAAGAATGAGTGATCCCAAGCTATATCATGAAACCATTGTGCAGTTTCAATTACAAACTTGTAAAAGTTGAACTCTTCAAATCTGTTTTCAAATTCATCTTTAACGAAATCTGAAGCAGTTGTCCAGGCCTCTTTTTGATCAATATTTTTATAAGATCCACCAAGTCCCATGATTCTTGAAAGCTGTCCAGTTAAATCGTAGATATCTGTCCAATATTTTACATGAATTACTTCGGGACTATTTTTCCTTATCGCTAAGTCTGTTCGATAGTTTTCAAGATTCTTATGTCTAAATATATTTTTTAAAAAATCAATTTCATCCAGGCGATTTCTTTGAACAAACCAGTCGAAATGTCGATTGCCAGCAATTTTGTATTTGTGAAGTTGTATTCCTCCATTACAATGCGTTTCGGCAATTTTCTCTTTCAAGGTAGTCGTTGATAAACTCCAATTGTCTAGTGGCAGAAGCTGGATCGACGTCCAAAGTTCGGCCAACTCTGCTGAATTTGGTCTTTCCTGTTTCCAATTTATTGGTAATTCGTTCATTTGTTAGTTGTTTCGGTCGTCCTAAAATTGGCTATAATCTAGCCATTCCGTTTTCTTTATTACTAGTCTTCATCATTCCATATCAACAGTTCGCAGATTCTTTCAATATTTAAATTGTTGTCCCGATTTATCTTCTCTAGTCTTACTTCAAAATTTTCGAGATCCTGTTTTACAATTTCAATTGCTGACTTTAAAGATGAGATTTCAAATGAAACTAATACATCTTTTGGTGTGGGGGCAAAGTGTTCGTCAAACTCTTCTACAGTAAAATCAAGCGTAATTATGTTCGTGTCCACTTTTACTTTTGGTTGCGGATGTCCTGCATAAAAGCCATCTTTTCCATTTGTAAGTTTTTCCCAATAATGGATATCTGAAAGATCGCCACAACATTGTGGAAAATATTTGTCCTGCTGGTCGATGCGAAGGACATAACCTCCAAAAAATGCACTTGCTTGTTCTCGTTCGTATGTTCCTGCCCTCATTTCGTGTGTATGGTCAATTACAAGTTTCGTTAAATTGCTGTCTGTGATTTCAGAAAGTCTGTAAAATGATGATCCGGCTAAATAGGGCGTTAGATCGTCTTTAAAACCTGCTTTTTTGTGGCTTTCAGCATTATATTTATCCCATAATATAGGGTATTCCCAATAAGGATATTTGTCTGGTGTTGGAATGTCCTGATTGTTATATCCAATTTCTATTACAGGTATTAATTCGAGTGCTATTTTGTGTCTATTGGATGTTGTACTATAACCCGACCGAAATCTAGCTAAGGTTGCGAGGCTTTTTGAGTAAATATAATAAAAAGAAAAACAATAACTTTTGGCGGATTAAATAGGAGAGAAACTCAATGAACACTATCTTTTTAAGCTATCCAAGTATAGTCGCGTTTTATTACCTTCCATTTCCCATTTATTTTTTCTAGGACAAAATCATAACCTTGACCGCAAAGTCCTCCACATACGTAGTCTAATGATACGAATGCTTTTTTGTGATCATGCGACAAGATGGGCAAGTGAAATGTATAGCTTGACAGAAATTGCTCCGTCGTTTCTGTTTTTTTATGGTATGCAACGTTATATTGCATGGTATTAAAAAGTATACTTTCATAAATCTATCAAATGGTTTAAAAGATGATGCCAAAATGATTTCCTTTCCATAGTACAATTTACTAAATTCATACATCAGGTTTTTATTTATGATACAGTATTTAACAGACGATCAAAATCAGAACAAGGCTGAAACTGGGAAAATCTGTAGAGCAGTGGCTGGGCGATGTTCAGGAAGAATATCGGGATTATATAAAACGCTAATTTAATCCTCGTATTCAAAATCTATTGATTTGAGGTGGAAGAAAGTAGGGAAGTTGCTCAAAAATAATAATGATGAAAGACCAAGATTTATTTATTAAAGAGTTGATTCAATTGTTTCCGAGTTTGAAAGAAGAGTTTTTAGATGAAGAATACAGAGATTCTATTACCTTTCAAATGGGCAGTTTTAAACGATTTATACAGCAAGCTATAGCTAAAAATGATCTGAATACATTCGATGTTATGGTAGATTTTTTAACCAAGAATTTGCCTTTAGTTGATAAACGGGTTCAAAATGCCATTTTTCTTAGTTTTTTGGGTAAATTGGATTTTTCTGAAAATCCCGATTTAAAAAAACGCTTAGGACAGCATTTGGGTGGTGCTTATACTGATATACAGAATTATAATAATTCTCCAAGAATCAATCGCGTCACCGAGTAAAAAGTCAAATATGCAAGATTCAATTATGATAAAAGACGCACTTTGGAGCCAGTTTGGAGCTAGTTTAGACATGCTCGAAAACGCGATCCATATGTGCCCCGATGAACATTGGGACACTACATTAGAGTTTTGGTACCTGTCTTTCCATTGTCTCTTTTGGACAGATTATTATTTATCTGTAGAACCCAATAAATTTGAGCCACCAAAACCTTTTACATTTTCAGAATTTGATCCGACGGGCAAAAAACCGGACCGGATATACACCAGGTCAGAAATTCTTGCGTATTTGGAGCACTGTAGACAGAAAGCTAGAAAGCATATAGAAGGACTCACACCGAGCAGAATGAATGCCAGTTGGATCAACGAATCTAAAAACTTTTCTTTCCTTGAGATTCTATTGTATAATATGCGGCATATTCAGCATCATGTTGCACAATTGAATTTATACCTTAGACAGACAATTGATCATGTTCCGAAATGGGTATCTCAAGTGAAAGAATAAACTAGTGCTAAGACCGAGCCGAGACGCTTTTTTTTAACTCCTGTATCTCCAATAATGTCGCAGAAGACAAACCTATTATTCGTTATCACTAAAAAAAGACCAATTGAAATTATAGACCTGCTTTTGATGATGGAATATGTAGTGATTAGGATCAAGTTGTCTTGTAAAATGTATTTACATGGACAGGATCGAGATTTTAAGTACTACTGTAGCAGATTAACGAATTCACTCGTATTGTTGATGTATCAATAATAAATAATCAAGAAGTTATGAAAAGAAATTACAGAATCCTATTTCCAGCCATCATTATTGTCGTTCTTAGCTCTTGCAAAAAAGATGAAAAGATAGCCATTGATAACCTTATCGGTAAATGGACCGTGACAAATGATGATCCGAAAATGGCCGTAGATGGTTCCGTTACATATAAATTCAACTCAGATATGACCTGTATTAAGAATATCTACGATGCGCTTTCAAATCGAGATACTGCTATTTACAGAACCTATGTATTAAGTAATGATAAGACTTTGGTGACGCTCTACGATGAACGAAAGATATATACAGAACAGTATCTGATAAAAAAATTGAATACGAAGGAAATGAAATGGGAGAACGCTTCCCCAAATGACGGTAATGAGAATAAGAGGTTAGTTCGCTCTAACGATCAATAGAGTTCATTAACAATAATGTCGTAGCATAAAAACTTGAAGCAGCCAAAAGAAGAATTTGAAGTTGCATTAGAAATCATCCAGTAGGAAATTGCAAGAGCGGGAATACTAACTATTTCTATCCAGATGAAGTTGTTTTTTATGTACAGGAAAAAATGGAAGATAATATTTTTACAGTCAACCAAGTTTTTGTTTCAACGACATGATGGGCATCATTTTATGGTACAAAGACAAAATGTATCTTTGCGCAGATACACAAATCTTTTGAATTGTAAACTAATCACCGATTTTTCGGTAACTCCCGGATACCGCTTATATAACCTTTCTTTTTTCAGGCATTATTTCTAAAAACTATATGCTATTGGACGCTGTCCAATAAATGGAACATAAAAAAAGCAAATGAATTTTGATATCATTAAGTGTGAAGACCTGCAGCAGGCTATACACATACCAAATACGACGGAAGACCATAAGGAAGAAACCTGGTTTGTGAAATTTGGTGAAGAAATAATAGGAGTTGGGCTTTTTTCAAAACACAGCGGGCGTTGTGTTTTGGCAATTGTTGGTGATGCTTATGATGATAAGAAAATAATTGGCGATATCAATTCACACGATAAAATTATTATTGAAGGATTGAGTATAGCTTTTGAAGGGTATTTAAGATCCATTCTCGGTGATGTAGTGATTGGCGAAAAGAAAGTGGATGATAAGTAACAATAATGATATATATAGAAACGCCTTCAAAATTTTAGGCTGTTTATAAGATCAAAGTGATCAATTTTAATAATCAGTCGTTCAAATAGAAACGATACAAAAACCTTTTACTTTTTTTTTCGCAATAAAAATCTTTCATTTGTATAGCAGAGAAAGTTGTGATGATAAGAAAAGATCTTTTGATCGAAATAGCTGAAGAGCTAGAGGATTACTGTACCAATGAATCGGTGAATGGTACGCTCACTGATTTTTTAAAATACATGTATCTCAAAAATTCAATTGGGATGACCCAGACACGTAAAGTTGGGGGAGAGCATGCTATTGTCACAGAAAGAGATGTCCCGGCAGAGGATTTGGGTAAACTTCTTTTCATGATGAATCGTTATGCGAAACATTACATAAAGTTGGCATTCGAAGGAACCCATCTGCAGACTCCGGAAGATTTTACCTTTCTGATGGTGTTATTCTCTTATGATAAGCTACTTCAGACAGAACTGATTAGGAAAAATGCTGTCGAAAAAGCTTCTGGTACAGAAGTCATCCGTCGATTAATGCGACTTGGTTTAATCGAAGAAGCACCCAAAGTCTCCGATAAAAGAGCCAAACCAATCTGTATTTCCAATGCTGGCCGTGCTGAACTGTTTAAGGTGCTGCCTAACATGAAAACGGTAGGTAATATCCTGATCGGCAACCTTTCAAACGAAGAACGCGATTTATTAATAATATTACTTGCTAAGCTCGATCACCATCACCATACCCTGATTGATATGAAAGATGTGACCCATCTTGAACAATATCTCAAAAAGGATTGAGATAAGTTTAACCTATCTCTATTTTAAAAATTATTCTTTATTCATTTATCTATAATGCTGAATATCAATTGTATGCTTTTGATATGAAATAGCGTGCATAGAAAATATTTCGTCGTTTTTGTACTACAATTCGGTCATATCTTTATTATTCTTAAAAAAAATAGTATTATTTAATACTAAATTAGAATTTAAATAAACTATATTTGATTTTGAATTCTTAAAGGTAGCCGTATGTTTGACAAAAATTTCATTTTAACTACACTCATTATGCTAAGTGCTTTTTCTGGTTTAGCCCAAAAGAAAGTACTCTCTGGCATTGTGAAAGATGCAAATACAGGTGAGACTCTAATTGGTGCAGTTGTTTCAGAAAAGGATACAGAGCGAGCAACGTCAACAAACAATTATGGGTTCTATTCCCTAGTACTCGAAGCAGGAGAGCGGATTGTGACTTTCAGTTATGTGGGGTACGAAACTCAGACAAAAACAATCTCCTTAAATGAATCAATGAAGAATGATATCGAACTCATACCCAACCAGAATGCATTGCAAGAGGTTGTTGTATCGGGCGTTCAACGCAATAAAAATGTGCGTAGTCCACAGATGGGATCATTCAAATTTAGTATGGAAGAGATAAAAAACGTACCTGTACTAATTGGCGAGAAAGATCTGCTCAAGACGATACAGCTGCTGCCCGGTGTGCAGAGTGGAGGCGAGGGAAGCACAAATTTTTTTGTTCGTGGTGGAGGGGGAGATCAGAATCTGATTTTGTTGGATGAAGCAATTGTTTATAATGCCGCTCATCTTTTAGGTTTTTTTTCCACCTTCAATTCTGATGCGGTTAAAGACGTGCAGCTGTACAAAGGTGGGATACCAAGCCAATATGGCGGACGAATATCTTCCGTTTTGGATATTACGATGGTGGATGGAAATCAGAAAGAGTTTTCTGCTGAAGGCGGTGTTGGTCTTATTGCATCGCGCCTAAAGGTATCGGCACCTTTGCCTGATGATCGCGGATCATTCATGCTCAGTGGCCGGCGTACATATGCGGACCTTTTTCTCAAACTTTCAAATGATCAGGATGTGAAGCAGAGTAAATTATATTTTTATGATTTAAATGCTAAACTAAACTATAAGATTGACGAACGAAATAAAGTCTTCCTTTCGGGTTACTTTGGAAAGGATGAACTGGGTTTTTCAGATAAATTTGGTTTTAACTGGGGAAATACAACAGCTACTGTGCGGTGGAATCATATTTTCAATGATCGCTTGTTTAGTAATACCTCCTTAATTTACAGTGATTTTAATTACAATGTTGGCGTCAATGGTAATAGCGGTGACTTTGATATCGCTTCCAAAATTGGGAATTGGAATCTCAAACAGGATTTTTCTTTTTACCCATCCAATAGGTCCACAATACGATTTGGCGCAAATGCGCTGAACCAAAATATTCGACCTGCAAGTTTAGCTGCTGACAAAGATGCCAATGTCAATTCGATTCGCATTGAAAAGCGTAAAGGCTGGGATGTAAGCGCTTATTTTTCTCATGAATGGAAAGCCAACGATCGCCTTTCCTTACTGTATGGTGTCCGATTGTCAGATTTTATGGTGATGGGGCCAGGTACTTTCTATCGTTTTGATGACGACAGAGATGTTATTGACGAACAGTATTTTGGAAAGGGAACGGTAGCGAAGCATTACATCAATCTGGAACCCAGGCTATCTGCAAGCCTACTTTTAAATTCCCTGAGCAGTATTAAACTTTCCTATAATCGGATGGCGCAGAATCTGCATCAATTAACCAATTCCACTTCGGCGCTTCCTACAGATCAGTATGTGCTGAGCAGCTTGAATATCAAACCGCAGCTCGCTGATCAGATTGCTTTCGGATACTTTCGAAATTTCAACGGTAGCGCTTATGAATTTTCAGTGGAGTCCTATTATAAGGCCATGGCCAATCAGATCGACTTTCGCACCGGCGCTGATCTGCAGGCTAACGAATTGCTTGAAGGAGAACTTCTTTTTGGTAAGGGCCGTGCATATGGTCTTGAATTATTGCTACGGAAAAATAGTGGTAAACTAAGTGGATGGATAGGTTACACTTTATCGAAGAGTGAGCGAAAGTTTAATGGAATTAACCAGGGAGCCTGGTTTAATGCCCGGCAGGATCGTACCCATGATCTTTCCTTGGTGACCATGTATAAGTTGTCGGATAAATGGTCTTTGGGGGCAAATTTTATTTTCAACAGTGGTAATGCAGTTACTTATCCAGCAGGGAAATATGACTTAAACAATACCACATTATTTTATTATACTCAGCGAAATAGCCATAGATCGCCAATTTACCATCGTTTGGATCTGTCTGCAACGTACGCACCTCAAAAATCAAACAAACGTTTTACTTCCAGCTGGACATTTGGGCTATATAATGCCTACAACCGGCGCAATGCCTATATTGTGGACTTTAGGGAAAATGAAGACAATCCCAATATAACAGAAGCCTATCAGATTGCATTATTTGGTATTATACCATCAGTTACCTGGAATTTTAAGTTTTAATATTATGAAAAGAAACCTACTTACAATATTGGCGCTTCTGACTGTTTTATTTTCCGCCTGTGAAAAAGTGATCGATCTAGAGCTGGAAAATAGCGAAGCGCGCATTGTGATTGAAGCCAATTTAAATGATTTAAACGTAGATCAGCTCATTAGGGTTACTAAAACTGTCGCTTTCGGTACAGATAGAAAGAGCGATCCTATTTCCGGTGCATCGGTGGTGGTACGGTCTTCTGCGAATGAGGAAATAACTTTTGTTTATGAGCGCGATGGTTACTATCGTGCCCAAAACTTCCGCGTCCGTCCAGGAACAAAATATAGCCTTGAAATAGAATTAGAAGGAGAACATTATCGGTCATCGGTAACTATGCCTAACTACGTGGCCGTTGATTCCCTAGGAATCTCAAAAGAAAAAATCTTTACAGAAGAGCGTTACTATCCAACCTTTAAATTTCACGATCCGGCACAAGTAAACAATTATTATCTGTACGAAATCGCTATCAATAATTCTCCTATACGGTTTGCTTCAACATATAACGATAAGTTCAACGATGGAAAATATGTTACGCATGAAATCTCTGATCGTACAATAGATTTGGAGCTGAATGACGAAGTGAGGATAATTCGGTACTGTATTGATGCCAGTGTTTACAAATTTTGGAATGAGTTTCAATCTGCAAATCCTGGCGGGGCAGCTCCAGGAAATCCAAGCTCCAATATATCTAATGGGGCCCTAGGCTATTTCTCAGTAGCATCCGCGGTTGCATATTTTTTCAAAACCCAAGAGTATATGGACAAAGTAGAACAATAAGAAAATTATAGTATGAAGATTAAAAAAAAACACTTTATTATGTTGTTTTGTGTATTCTTTGGATTGCCTGTATATAGTCAGCATGTTAAATATCAATTGTCAAGCCACATTCTGGATATTTCCAAAGGAAGCCCTGCTCCAGATGTTAAAGTTGATTTGGAGAAGTTGATGTCAAATGGACAATGGATTACTATAGCAAGTGAAAAAACGGATTTTAACGGTCGTATCAGTAATTTTTTATTAACCGGTAAGACTGATAATAAAGGTATATACAAGCTTAAATTCTATATGGAAAGTTATTTTCTCCTTCAAAAGCTCGAAACATTTTACCCTTTTATTGAAGTCATTTTTGAAATAAAAGACGACAAGCATTACCATGTTCCGATCACTGTAAGTCCATTTGGATATTCAACATATAGAGGGAGCTAAGTATAATGAAAACGAGAAAAAAAGTAGCTGTCATCGGAGCAGGTTTTTCGGGCCTTTCAGCCGCGGCCTATCTTGGCGAGGCTGGGTATGATGTACATGTGTTTGAAAAACATGAAGGGCCTGGTGGCCGCGCTAGACATTTTTGTACACCTGAGGGCTTTCGTTTTGACATGGGACCTAGCTGGTATTGGATGCCCGATATTATCGAATCGTTCTTTTTAGATTTTGGATTCCATACCTCAGATTTTTTTGATCTTGTATCGCTCAATCCACAATTTGAGATGATATTTCCTGCTGGAAAGATCAGCATCCCTAAATCTTACGAAGATTTAAAGGAATTGTTCGAACAGATCGAGGCCGGGGCGGGGGCAAAACTTGATAAGTTTATGTATTCCGCAAAATTCAAATATGAGGTCGGAATGCGTGATTTTGTCAATAAGCCTTGTCATAGTTGGTTCGAGTTCATCTCACCGAAAATTGCACTTAGTGCATTCAAACTGGATTTGTTTTCTAATTTTAGGTCCTACGTAGGCAAATACTTTAACGATCAAAGACTTCGTACCTTGATGGAATTTCCAGTCATCTTTTTAGGTGCATCGCCCAAAGATATTCCGGCATTATATAGTCTGATGAACTATGGCAGTTATGCACTGGGAACACATTATCCCATGGGCGGTTTTTCTCAGCTGGTATTAGCCATGAAACAGGTTGCCGAGTCGCAAGGTGCTACTTTCCACTTCAACCACAATGTGGATGCCTTTGAAATTGAAAACCGAATGATCACTTCATTAAAGATTAATGGTCAAGATCAGAAATTTGATCTTGTGGTCGCTTCGGCAGACTATCATCATATAGAAAAGCAATTGCCGAAAGAGTTTAGAAATTATGATGAGGGGTATTGGGAGAGTCGGACATTCGCACCTTCTAGCCTTATTTATTATCTTGGTATGAAATCAGTAATACCTAATTTAACACATCATACACTTTTCTTCGAAAATAACCTGGATGAACATATTGATTCTATTTATTCAGCTAAAAAATGGCCTGAAAAACCACTTTTCTATGCCTGTTGCCCATCCAAAACAGATAAAAGTGTTGCCCCAATGGGTCAGGAGAATCTCTTTTTATTGATGCCTTTGGCGACTGGCATCTCGGATATAGAAGAGACACGGGAAGAGTATTTACGGCACATGCTTGAACGCCTCGAAAAGCAAACCGGAGTAACAAACCTCTACCAGAAGATTGCGTATAAACGGAGTTATTGTATCAGTGATTTTCAGCTGGATTATAATGCTTATGGCGGCAATGCCTACGGGCTAGCAAATACCTTAAAGCAGACTGCTGTTTGGAAACCAAAAATAAAAAATAAAAATATTTGTAATCTTTTTTACACAGGTCAGCTTACCGTTCCGGGGCCCGGTGTACCACCATCCATCATATCGGGGAAAATTGTAGCAAAAGAAGCCATTGAATTAGATCATAAATTTTAATACCATGAAGAAACTATTTGATGAACTCGCTTATGAAGTAAGCAAAAAAACAACAGAAAAGTATAGCACAAGCTTTTCGCTTGGTATTTTAGCGCTTAAACCTTGCATTCGTAATAGTATATATGCAATCTATGGCTATGTCCGGCTTGCTGATGAAATTGTGGATAGTTTTCATGGTTATGATAAGCGGCGGCTGTTAGCAAGATTATATCTGGAAACAAACTGCGCGTTAGAGGAAAGGATTTCAATAAATCCGATATTGCAATCCTTTCAGGAAACTGTTCATAAGTATAATATAGATATCGAGCTAGTCCGTCAATTTCTCCATAGCATGGAAATGGACCTAAATAAGGTATATTACAATTCCGAACGTTATAAGGAATACATTTATGGTTCGGCAGAAGTGGTGGGACTTATGTGCTTACAAGTTTTTACAGAAGGCAACAGGCAGCACTACGAGGAACTAAAGCCTTATGCGATGAAACTTGGCTCCGCATTCCAAAAAATAAACTTTTTGCGTGATCTTAAAGAAGATTATCATGTCCTTGGTCGTACGTATTTTCCGAATTTGGATATGGCTGTGTTCGATAATGCACTCAAAAGTCAGATTGAGGATGAAATCCACATTGAATTTAAAGAAGCGCTTATGGGAATAAAAAAATTGCCTACATCGGCGAAATTCGGAGTCTATCTGGCCTACAAATATTACCTTTCGCTATTTGCAAAAATCCGTAAAAAGTCTTCAAAAGAAATTTTGGAAAATAGAATCCGGATCCCAAATACAGAAAAGGCCTATGTTGCCCTGAAAAGTTATCTGCGTTACAAAGCTGCCTATTTATAATATCGATTATGGATTTTATCACTGTACTGGTCACGTTTATTGCCATGGAAGGAGCCACATGGGGTATTCACAAATATATTATGCACGGTTTTCTGTGGGTATTGCACAAAGATCATCATGACCATAGTAACAAAGGCTTTTTGGAAAAGAACGATTATTTCTTTGTGATTTTTGCACTGCCCACCATTGCCTTGATGTACTATGGATCGCTAAGGGATTATAATTACCTTTTTTATATTGGATTAGGAATTATGATCTATGGTATGGCTTATTTCTTTGTGCATGATATTTTTATCCATCAACGTTTCAAATTTCTGAACAAAACAAATAACCGTTATTTTTTAGCACTTCGTCGAGCGCACAAACAACATCACAAACATCTTGGCAAGGAACAAGGCGAGTGCTTTGGTTTTTTATATGTTCCGAAGAAATACTTTAAAATGTATAATAAAAATGAAAAAACATGATGCAATATACCTATTTGCTTATCTTACTTTTTACGGTCGTAATATGTTTTGTCGCATCCTTCGACAGGCGGCTTCGATTTGATCGTGAATTTATTCCTTTTTTAAAAGCTTCTATTTTGGTTGCTATTTTTTTCATTGCCTGGGATATCTGGTTTACGAGTAGGGGGGTATGGTGGTTTGATACCCGATATACACTTGGTCTGCGGATCTTGGGCTTACCTTTAGAAGAATGGTTGTTTTTTATTTTTATCCCATTTTCCTGCATCTTTACCTATTTTTGCATTGATAAATTCTTCAGCTTGCAGCAGCTCAGTGCCTTTAACAATATCCTGGTTTTTGTTAGTGTTATTGTATGTACTGTCGTAGCCCTTAGTTTTGCAGATCGCATATATACTGTTGTCACTGCCGCTGTTACGATCTTGATGCTATTGATCTTTCATTTCGTGTTACGTGTACAATGGATTACACAGGCCTCTTTGGTATTTACCCTGCTCATGTTGGGATTTTTACCTGTCAATGGCATACTGACTGGAACAGGACTCGAATCCCCGATAGTTAATTATAATTCATCAGACTTTATGGGGGTTAGAATATTTACCATTCCCATTGAAGATGCAGTCTATGGTTATACCCAGTTTTTATTGGTGCTTTATTTTTTTAAAAAATTTCATTCCAATCGGTATAAACATGCTGTATCCAGTCTTTCCTCTAAAAAATAAAATTAGGAATAGAAATCTTGTTGTGTTCGTCGACGTATATTTATCAATAATATAGATTTAGTTTACAAATGAGAGCCTTACTAATTATAGATATGCAACTGGGGAGTTTTAGGCCCTATGAGCTGCGGCAGGATACCTTTGCTGTTATCGATCGGATAAACAGACTTTCTGATGCATTCAGAAAAAACGGAGACCTGGTCATTTTTATTCAGCATGATGGAACAAAGGAAAACTGTTTCATGCCGGGACAGAAGAGTGGTCTTTGTTACCTGAGCTGATCAGAGGTGCCGCTGACATATTTGTTTCTAAGACAGCGAATGATTCATTTTATAAAACTGATCTTCAGACGTTATTGAGGAGTAGGGGAGTGAAGGAACTGATCGTGACTGGATGTGCTACAGATTTCTGTGTGGATGCCACTATAAAATCAGCCTTGACGAGAGATCATTCTATTACCGTGGTTGCTGATGGACACACCACCGCCGATAGGCCCATGATCCCAGCTCGGCAAGTGATTCAGTATTTTAACTGGCTATGGTCAGAGATGACGTCAACAGAAGGGGGGATTAAAGT
>Ga0222426_100200_pt1 | contig 65624 bp, 51 predicted proteins | sample 2B50Ametagenome_FD_180087 | JGI IMG/M metagenome (GOLD analysis project Ga0222426, IMG submission 180087) | Enriched microbial communities from leaf-cutter ant dump, University of Wisconsin, Madison, United States - 2B50A (version 2) | ecosystem: Environmental > Terrestrial > Nest > Insects nest...
TCACCGCATCGGTGTCGGCACTGCCGGCGGCCAGATGGGTGATCTGGCGGGTCGCGCCATTGGCGCCACCACCGAGGCTTACCGCACCCTGGGTGCTGGTGGTGGCAGCCACGGCATCCTGCTGCAGGGTGGAAGCCCCCGCCGCCGCGTAACCGGCCTCGCCGGCATCCGTATCCGCAACGGCGTCCTTGCCCAGGGCCACACCGCCATCGGCGGTGACGCTGGTGAAGGCACCCAGCGCGGTCGCGGAATCCGCTGCCGCCCCGGCCAGGAAACCGACTGCAGTGCCGTTGCCACCCGCCGCGTTCGCTGCAACACCCAGTGCCGACGCATTGTTGCCGGTTGCCTTTGATGTCGTACCGATGGAAGTACCCTGATCCCCCGAAGCCTCCGCATAAGCGCCATACGCCGAAGCCAACGTGCCCGTCGCCTTCGAATTGAGGCCCGTCGCCGTGGCGTTGTCAGCGCTGGCCGTAGCCCCATAGCCGAGTGCCACGCTGTTCGCGCCAGTCGCCTTCGCCGTATACCCCAGCGCCATGGCGTAATCTCCGCCAGCCTCCGCCCGGAAGCCCAACGCTTCCGACCGCTTTCCGGCAGCATCCGCCTGATAGCCGATGGCGACGGTTTCAAGCCCCCCGGCCACCGCACCTGCACCAAGCGCCACGGAATATTGTGTCTTGGTTGTCGCCCCCGCTGCACCGGAGCCAATGGCAACAGACTGGTGACCGGCAGCGACGGAACCATTGCCGATCGCCAAGGTGCCCGGGTCGGCGGCGACGGCAGGCGTCGGGGCGCCAGCGGTGCTGATCTTGTAGTACTTGTCGGTCAGGACATCGTCGCCGGCGATGGTGATGCCGTTGTTCCTGATCACCGTGCCGTTGGCGCCACCGACGGTGATGCTGCTGTTGGCAGGCGCCAGTTCCAGCTGGTTGTTCAGCCCGATGGCCAACTGGCCGTCCGTGGCCGTGGTGGTGATGTTGCCGTTGCTGCCGACCACATCCAGCGTCTCGCCCAGCTTGCGCGTGGTCGAACCGGTGGTGCCGGCAAAGGTGATCGGCGTGTCGACGGCATCGGCCGCCGCACTTTCCGCCGCCTTGAGCTGTGCCACGTTCACCGCATCGGTGTCGGCACTGCCGGCGGCCAGATGGGTGATCTGGCGGGTCGCGCCATTGGCGCCACCACCGAGGCTTACCGCACCCTGGGTGCTGGTGGTGGCACTCACGGCGTCCTGCTGTTCCTTGGAGGCACCTGCGTAGACATAGCCAGTCGCGCCCGCCTCGGTATCCGCAACGGAATCCTTGCCCAGGGCCACGCCACCGGCGGCCGAAACACTGCTGAAAGCACCCAGGGCCGTTGCGGAATCCGCTGCAGCTCCAGCAAAGAAGCCAATGGCGGTGGCGTTGCCACCGGCCGCATTGGCAGCCACGCCCAGTGCCGACCCATTGTTGCCGGCAGCTTTGGACGACGTGCCAATCGACGTGCTTTGACTTCCCGAAGCCTCGGCGGCGGAGCCGTACGCGGAGGCCAGCTTGTTCAGCGCTTTCGCGCCCACGCCTGTCGCCGTGCTGTTCAGGCCGGAAGCCTTCGCCTGGTCACCCAATGCGGCCGTGAAGTCGGCACTGGTCTCTGCCATGTATCCCAGCGCCACGGAGTGGCCGCCCACGGCTTTCGCCTGAAAACCGATCGCCGTGCTGGAAAGACCATCAGCCAGCGTGCCGGCACCCAACGCCACCGAGTACTGCGAGGTGGTTTTTGCACCCTGACCACCCGAACCGATGGCGATGGACTGGTGACCGTCGGCGACGGAACCATTGCCGATGGCCAGCGTTCCCACGCCCAGGGCAACCGCCGGCGTCGGGTTGCCGGCAAGACCGATCTTGTAATACTCATCGGTCAGCACGTGGTCATCGGCGGCGGGGTCGGCAGCCAGCGCATGACCGGTAAAGCCAGCCAGCACCATCAGGATCGCCCATGCCAGGCTGCGGCGCCCGATCATCCGCTGCCGTGCGGAGACGACATCGGCCGCGCCTTGAGCCGACCCCGTCGCGCCATCCGAGCTGGCCAGTTCCGAGGCAACCACCAGCTGCCCCAACGCTTTGTTCCACACCTTGCTGAAAATCCTGTTCATCTCTCTCGCTCCACGCGCAATGTTTGACGTTTCGATTTGCCAACTACCGGGCAGCGACCGTGCGCCGCCCTGCCCCCGGGTGCCTGCAGGCACCGCGCACCAGTCACGAACATCAACAGCGATCCGTGGTGCATGACGCACTTCGTGATTCCCTGAACGAGGCGCGCCTTCTCGAATAAACGTGGCAAAGCCGTAACCCCCCCCCCTTCGAGCGTCATCCGGGAGTCCCAAAAAGGCCGGAGCGAGCCCTTGTGGCTCGGCTGGGCGGGCGGAACACCTGTCGGGTGCACGGCTGCGCGCGCAGCCGGCATGCTGCGGCGGGAGCCGCACTTCGTTCGATCCAGGGAAGCGGGTATGTCGCGGAGGGGCCCGTCCTTTCATGGAAAGGAGGGCGCACTGACGGTTGGCAAGCGCCAACACGCCGACGCCAGGCAATGCCTGGCGTCGGTTGGAGCATCATGGTTTTCCGGAACGGCCGCGGCCGTTGCCGGCAGGCAGGTCACGCGAAAGAGTGGTGGCGACCAGTTGCAGCTGGCCCCGTCGCAACCCCTCTCCCTGCGGGAGAGGGGTTCAGCTGGCCGGACTCAGCCCTGGTTGAGCAGGGCGGTGACCTTGTCGATCTGCGCGCGGTAGCGGTCGATCACCTTGGCGGTGACCTTGGCGTAGTCGTTGGCCTCGTCCCAGCGACGGCTTTCCAGCGCTTCGCGCACGCCGGGCAGGGTCTTCACGCCGTAGCCGGTGAGCATGCCCGGCGCGTAGACCATGTGCTTGAACCATTCGCGGCCGGGCAGGCCGTTCGGGTCGGTCAGCGACTGCTCCATGCGACCGACCAGCAGGTTCAGCTCGGCCAGGCGTGCCGCCGGCAGGTTGAAGCCGCCGGCTGCGGCCTTGTCGTAGGCCGCCTTGTACTGGCGCATGCTCTGCTCGAGCTGGCCGATCGAGGTGTCGAGCGGGGCCAGGTCGATGGTCGGCACGTCCGATTCGCGGGCCGGCGGGGCCACCCGGCGCTGCGGATCGGCAGCCAGATCGAAGGCCTTGCCGTCGAGCAGCTTGTGCTGCCATTCGGTGGCCTTGCGGGTGCTGTCGACCAGCGCGTGCAGTTCGCCCAGGTACTCGCCGAGGGTGTCGCCGAAGTCATCGAAGCGCAGCGGCAGCACGTCGGCATCGGCCATGCGCATGGACACGCGGCCGACCACCTTGGACAGGGCCACGCCGTAGACCAGGCCCGGATCACCGAAGCGCTCGAAGTGCTCGTAGGTGTCGTACAGCGAGTGGTAGACGCCACCCTGGTCGGCTTCGCCGCCGAAGCCCAGGTTCATCGAAGCGATGCCCAGGTGTTCCAGGAACGGGCTGTAGTCGGAACCCGAGCCGAGCGCGTGGATCGGCAGGTCGCCGTTGCCTTCGGCACCCTTGTCGCCGGCGGTGAGCAGGCGGGCGCGCAGGCGGTCCTGCACGGTGGCGCCGGTCTGCGGGTCGGTGACCGAAGTGGCCACCTGGTTGATCAGGTGCTGCAGCGAATGGCTGCCGCCGGCGCCGAGGAAGCCGCGGCTGTTGGTGTCGGTGTTGATGTACAGCACCGCCTTCTTGCGCAGCTCGTCGGCATGCGTCTCGACCCATTCGGTGGAGCCGAGCAGGCCCGGCTCCTCACCGTCCCAGCTGGCGTAGACGATGGTGCGCTTGGGCCGCCAGCCCTGCTTGTACAGCGCGCCCATGGCCTTGGCCTCGGCCATCATCGAGGAGGCGCCGGAAAGCGGATCATGGGCACCCATCGCCCAGCCGTCACGATGATTGCCGCGCACGATCCACTGGTCGGGCGCCACCGAGCCCTTCAGCTTGGCCACCACGTCGTACAGCGTCGCCTGGTTCCAGTTGGACTCGACCACCATGTGCACCTTGGCCGGGCCGACGCCGATCCGGTAGGTCAGCGGCAGCGAGCCGCGCCAGCTTTCCGGCGCCATCGGACCTTCCAGCGCCTTCAGCAGCGGGGTGGCGTCGCCGTAGGAAATCGGCAGCACCGGGATCTTCAGGATGGTCTTGGCGTCCTTGATCGCCAGCCGCTTGGCGCCGGGGGTGGAGCCGATGCCCGGGGTCAGCGGATCGCCCGGATAGACCTGCATGTCGGCCACCGAGCCGCGCTGCACGCCCTGCTCCGGCCGCCAGCCGCCCTTGGGATAGACGTCGCCCTTGAAGTAGCCGTCCTCGTGCGGGTCGGAGTAGATCAGGCAGCCGATCGCGCCGTGCTGCTGCGCCAGCTGCGGCTTCAGGCCGCGCCAGCCACCACCGTAGCGGGTGATCACGATCTTGCCGCGCACGTCGATGCCGCGGCGCTCCAGCTCCAGGTAATCGTCCGGGCCGCCGTAGTTGGCGTAGACCAGCTCGCCGGTGACGTCGCCGTCACCGCCGTAGACGTTGTACGGCGGCAGCACGCCCTCGGCGTTGGAGGAGGCGTCGCCCTCGATCGGTGCCTCGTGCAGCACGGCGTCGTATTTCTGCGGCGCGATCAGCTGCACCTGCACCTTCTTCGGCGTGGGATAGAGCACGCTGAAGGTCTCGATCTGCGCGTCCCAGCCGAACTCGCGGAACTTGTCGCGCATGAACTCGGCATTGGCCTTGTCGTGCGGCGAGCCGACCTGGTTCGGCGCCGACGACATCTGCTTGAGCCAGGCCTGCAGGTCGGCGGCGTCGAGCTGGGCGTCGAAGCGTTGCTCCAGCTGCCGTTGGGCGGCCGCACCGTCGTCGGTGAAACCGAACAGCGAGGTCTCCTGCGGACCGCTCGCGGCAGCGGCGGAACCCGCGCCCAGCGTCGCCAGCAGGCATGCCAGCGTGATCAGTGATCGGCTTTTGCTTCGATTCATCGGTTGCACTCCGTTGGAAAGATGATCGTTTCGTCGACCCCGTGACACGCAGGTGGCGAACCGGGTGGAACAGGTGTCCGCGGGGACATCGTCTAAAAAAAATGGCCGCGGGGGATGCGGCCAAGGGGGAATACCACGTTGCTGGCTGGTGGGGGGGCCGCCGCAATTGTTGTGTTGTCGATGCGGACCCGGCGAGCGCGTTCCGGCGCCCGCCGGACCGGGGATCAGCCGAACGGCTGGTCGAGCGAGGCGCTCTGCGGCGTGAACCAGCGCGCGCCGTCCTCGGTGATGTACATGCAGTCCTCCAGCCGCACGCCGAACTCGTCGGGGATGTAGATGCCCGGTTCGTCGCTGAAGGTCATGTTCGGCTCGAGCAGGCGCTTGTTGCCGCGCACCAGGTAGTTCCACTCGTGCATGTCCATGCCGATGCCGTGGCCCAGGCGATGGGAGAAGTACTTGTAGTCGGGGCCGTAGCCGGCATCGCTGATCACCTGGCGCGCCGCCGCGTCGACCGCCTCCATCGCCACGCCGGGACGCGCCGCCGCCAGTGCCGCGGTCTGCGCCTTGCGCACGATGTCGAAGACCTTGCGCATCTTGTCGCTCGGCGTGCCCAGCACCACGGTGCGGGTGATGTCGCTGGTGTAGCCGTCGGCCTTGCAGCCGTCGTCGAGGATGATCGGGGTGCCGTCGACGATGTGCTGCGGTTCGATCGAGCCGTGCGGCGAGGCGGTGTACTTGCCCACGGTGATGCTGGCGAAGCCGTTCAGGCCGGTGCGGCCGTAGGCCATCGACAGCAGCGACTGCACGTCGTTCTGGGTCATGCCCGCCTTCAGCGAACGCCACACCGCCTCGTACACCTTCAGCGTGGTGTCGTTGGCCAGCTGCATCAGCGCCAGCTCGGCCGGGCTCTTGACCGCGCGGCAGCCGACGGTGACCGGGGCCGCGTTGACGATGGTCATGTGCGGCAAGGCATCGGCGATGCCCTTGGCGCGGTAGAACGGCACGGTCTCCTCGATGCCCAGCGTGCCGGTGCTGATCTTCAGGTCGGCCATCACCTCGGCCACGCGCTGGTACGGATCCTCGTCCTCTTCCCAGGCGCGCACGTCGTGGCCGAACTTCACCTGTTCCAGGGTGCGCGCCTGCTCGAACGCGGGGGTCACGTAGATCGGGTCACCGGACTTGGGCAGGATCATGCCGGTAAGCCGCTCGCTGTTGCCCCAGCGCATGCCGATGAAATACATCAGCGTGGTGCCGCCGCCGACGAAGATCGCGTCGATCTTGTTCTCGGCCATCAGGCGCTGCGCCTTGGCCAGGCGCTGCTTGCGCTCGTCGTCGGTGATCGGCACCACCTTGTGCGCCACCGACTCCAGCGCGGCGATCGCCTCGGGCACGCCGGCCTTGGCGGCATCGGCAGCTTCGGCCGGGGCAGCGGCAGCCGCCGGCGGCGCCGCCTTGGCGCAGCCGGCCAGCACCATCGGCAGGGCTACGGCACCGGTGGCCGACATGTGCAGGAAGCTGCGGCGCCCCGGGCTGATGGTGTCGTTGTGCGGCATGCTGATGTCCTCGTGATGGGGTTCGGAAAGGCCGCGCCGGTGCCGGCACGGCCGTGGCTCAACCGGCGACGGCCGCCGTGCGCACGGTGGTGCGGTAGCTGCGCGGGGTCATCCCCACGGTAGCGCGGAACTGGCGGGTGAAGGCGCTCTGGTCGGCGAAACCGCAGGCCTGGCTGATCGCCGCCATGCTGTCGTTGCCGTTGAGCATGCGCAAGGCCAGGTCGATGCGCAGGCGGGTCAGCATCTGCTGTGGGGTCAGCCGGTAGCGGGCGCGGAAATGCTTGTCCAGCTGGGTCATCGACATGCCGACCATGTCGGCCAGCGCGTACACGCGCACGCTCTCGGTGTAGTGCTCACGCAGGTATTCGAACACGCGACGCAGGCTGGTCGGGCAGGAGCCGGCGGTTTCGGGGATGGAGACATCCTGCGAGCGAACCACGATGCCGCGGATCTCGCCGTCGACTTCCAGCGGCTGCTTGTGGGTCAGGCACCAGCGCGCCGCATGGTTGGGCAGCACCAGCACCTGCAGTTCGTTGTCGATGGTTTCGCCCTGCAGCACGCGCTCATCCTGCTTGGGATGCGCGCTGAACAGCGCCTCGGGATACAGCTCCGCTTCGCTGCGGCCGATCACTTCTTCGCGACGGCTGAAACCGAGCCGGCGCACCAGGGTCTGGTTGGCGTAGGTATAGCGACCTTCGGTGTCCTTGATGAAGGCAACGGTGTCGGTCAGCGCGTCCAGATCCTCGCCCGGCGCGTCGCTGAGCAGCTCCGGCAACCGCTTCGCCGCTGCCGGCATGCCGGCACTGGCCGGCGCCCATCCGTCGTTGCGTGCACGATTGGCAACCACTTGTACGTTTTGCATGTTGCTGTACCTCACTTTGCAGATGGCGGAAGGGGGGAGTCCGCCAGGAAAACCATGCGGGCGACCGGGGTAGTCGCCCGCACCTGGCCAGCCTCAGAAGTTGAGGGTGGCCCTTACGTACGCGAAGCGGCTGGGCAGGTCGTAGTTCGACGCGTCATAGCCGTTGAGCGAGCAGGAAACGCAGATCGGCGGTTCCTTGTTCCACAGGTTGTTGATGCCGGCGGTCAGGGTCAGGTCCAGGCTGGTCGGCAGCTTCCAGCTGGCGCGCAGGTCCTGATACAGCGTGGAACCGAGCGTGTGCGTGCCGACCGGGAAGTTCGGCGCGATGGCGTCGTTGTCGCAGATCGGGAAGCCCGCCGCGCCGGCGCAGCTTTCCTTCATCGAGCTGAGGTAACGCAGCGTGGTGTCAACGGTCCACGCGTTGTGCGCCCAGCCCACGCGCAGGTTGGAGGTCAGACGCGGCATGCCGGTGTCGGTCAGCTCCACGCCCACGGTGCGCGGCTCGCGTCGGCCAGTGGCGTCGATCGCCTCGAACTTCGACACGTAGGTGTTGCTCCAGTCGGCGTGGAAGCTGCCGATCGAGGTTTCCGGACCCTGCCAGTTGAAGCCGAAGTCGAAACCACTGGTCTCGATCGAGCCGAGGTTGAGCAGCAGGTTGTCGAACTGGGCGAAGTCGCCGGTACGGCTGCGCACGATGTTGGCGCAGGCCTCGGCACCCGGGTTGCCGGCATTGACGCAGCGGATCAGGCGCGACTGCGCATCCAGCGCCTGGACCGCGCCGTCGAGGTTGATCCGGTAGAAGCCCAGGTTGAAGTCCAGCTTGCGGGACCACGAGGCGTTCTGCGCCCAGCTCGGGCTGTAGACCGCACCGATGGTCAGGCTCTTGGAGGTTTCCGGCTTCAGCTGCTCGTTGCCGCCGGTCTGCACGCCGACCTGGCGGCCGCTCTGGATGTAGCCGGCCGGCACGCCCAGCGCCGCGCAGTTGGCCGCCACCTGGGCAAAGCCGACCGCATCGGCCGAGCACGGATCCTGGATGGTCGCGTCGAAGCGCGACAGCGCGCCGTACAGCTCGCCGATCGACGGCGCTCGGAAGCCCTCGGCCCAAGTGCTGCGCAGGGTCAGGTCGTCATAGATCTGCCAGCGGATGCCGAGCTTGCTGTTGGTGGTGCCGCCGAAGCTGGAGTAGTCGGAGTAGCGGGTCGCCGCCGACAGGTCCAGCGCCTTGAAGCCCGGCACGTCGGCCAGCAGCGGGGCGTTCAACTCCAGGTAGAACTCGTTGATCGAGTACTTGCCGTGGGTCGGCAGCGACGGCACGTTGTTGGACTCACCGGAAACGATCAGCGCATCCGGCTCGTACGAACCGGCGTAGTTGCGGTGCTCGGCACCGGCGGCGAAGGCCAGGTCACCGGCGGGCAGGGTGGCGATGCTGCCGGACAGGTTGGCCGACCACAGGCGGATCTTGTTCTGGCTGTTGTCGTGCTCGACCACCGAGATGTAGTCGAGCATCTCCTGGGTGATCGAACCGGGGCCGCCGTAGACGTTGAGCGGCACGCAGCCTTCGATCGCCAGGCAGCCGTCCGGTGAACCCAGCGCCTTCTTCACGTGGGTCATGTTCATCGTGCCGGTCACCCGCTGCTTGGCGCGGTTGTTGCCGTTGGCGAAGTTCACGTCCCAGTAGAAGTCACGGTCACCCAGCGCGAAGGCGCCTTCCAGGCCCGCGTTCAACTGCAGCGTGTCCACTTCCTGGGTGAACACGCGGTTGCCGGCTTCGGTCACGCGGCGGCTGACCGAGATCAGGTTGGTCTCCGGATCCAGATCGAAGCCGAACGGGTTGTAGATGTTGTCGGCGGCGCCGACGATGGTGGTCGCCATCGTGGTGCCGGACGGGCCGAAGCCCAGGCTCTGCGCTGCCGCCTCGCTGCGCGAGCGGCGGTTGTTGTACAGCGCGCGCACGTAACCGGTGGTGCTGGGGGTGAAGTGGTAGCGGGCGCTGACGAACAGGCCGGCACGCTCGCTCGGGGTCAGCAGCTTGTTGACGCCGCCGTAGTTGTAGCGATCGTCGTTGGTGAAGGTGTGGTAGTCGGTGGCGTAGTTGGTCTTGCCCGGCGCCACGCCGTCATTGACGGTGATGTCGCGGGTCAGGCCGGTGTTCGGGTCGACGAAGCGCAGGCGGCCGTAGGGCGTGGCCGCGCTGCAGTTGGCCAGGCCGGTGCCGGGAATGCACTCGCGCGCGGCACGGTCCCACTCCGACGCGTTGAGCACTTCCTGCTTCACGTAGCTGATGTCGGTGAAGAAATCGAGCTTGTCGGTGGAAGCGCCGAACGACAGGTTGGACTGCGAGGTGGTGCCGCCGTTGAGGTCGGGGTAGGTGCCGATGTAGTAATTGGCCGAGGCGCCGTCCTGCTTGCGCTTGGTGATGATGTTGAGCACGCCGGCGATCGCGTCCGAGCCGTACAGCGCCGAGGCGCCGTCCTGCAGGATCTCGATGCGCTCGATGATGCTGGCCGGGATGGTGTTCAGATCGACCGAGCCGGACACGCCGGAAGCCGAGCTTTCATTCACCCAGCGCACGCCGTCGACCAGGATCAGCACGCGGCCGGAGCCGAGGTTGCGCAGGTCGAGCGTGGCCGAGCCGGTGCCCACGCCGGCACCGTTCGGCGGGAAGCCGAAGTTGCCGGCGGAGCTGAACTTGGTGTTGAGGGCGGAGCCGGAGGAGCTGAGCTGCTGCAGGATGTCGCCGACGCTGGTCAGGCCGGTGTTCTCCAGGTCCTTCGAGGTGATCGACAGGATCGGCACCTGGGTCGCCATGTCGGCGCCCTTGATGCGCGAACCGGTGACGTCGATCGAATCAAGATTGATGGTCTGGCCCGGGTCGGCCGCCTCGGTCTGCTGCGGCACCGCGTCCTGCGCGTGAAGCTGCGGGCTGGTCAGAGCCGCGCCTGAAAGAAGAGCCAGCGAAAGCGATAGAGCCAGCTTGCTGCGCCTTGAAATCGGTGTCATGAATGTCCCCGTGCAACGTAGTGAGTATCTGCTGGGGGCCACATGCCACCCAGCCGTTTCCTTGCGTTACCCGGACATCCGGAAATCACGGCCGCACTCGCCCGGGGCCGTTGAAAACGACCCGAAAACGTCAGCGGCGCCTGCCACGAATTCCGAACGCCCTCCCGTGCGTTCCCCGATCGGCCATCATCTCGCCCCTGCGGTGATGTCCGTCGTGCGGCCGAAAGATCCGGAACTGGCTCCCCACAAGGCTCCCGCCTTGATCATGTCCCGCCGGATCACTGCTCCGACCACGGTTCAATACTGCGGGGACGGGCTTGATCCGTCTTGCGTTAAATACGCGTTTTTTGTGCGGATTAACGCATAACCCCATGGAATGGGGCATGGCGCACACTCGGCGTTTGGACGTCCATACATCCAAACGATCGTTTGCACGGAGCGGCGATCTTGCTGCGGATCGCGGCAACAGAGGGCCTTCCATCGGCGGGAATCCGGTCGCCCCGGCGGCGCTGCCAGGGCGTCCAGCCCGCGATTTGCTCGGTGCCATGGCCGCATCGATGCGCCATCCCGCGACGGCAGGCTTGGCGATATCCTTGGCCGTCTCCCGCCGCGCCCCACCGGACTCCCTCGTGATCGACCTGCTCAAAGTCATCCTGCTCGGCCTCATCGAAGGCATCACCGAATTCCTGCCGATCTCCAGCACCGGCCACCTGCTGATCGCCGAGCGCTTCGGCCTGGGGCATCGGTCGGAGCTGTTCAACGTGGGCATCCAGGCCGGCGCGATCCTCGCGGTCACGCTGATCTACTGGAAGCGGATCTGGCAGCTGCTGGCCGGCTGGCGTGACCCGGCCAACCGCGATTACCTGATGAAGCTGGCGGTGGCCTTCCTGATCACCGCGGTGCTGGGCCTGGCCGCCGTGAAGCTGGGCTTCAAGCTGCCGGAGAACATCACCCCGATCGCCTGGGCGCTGGTGATCGGCGGCCTGTGGATGATCGGCGCCGAACGGCTGGCGGCACGCCAGCCCGATCGCAGCGAGGTGAGCTGGAAGGTGGCGATCCTGGTCGGCTTCGCGCAGATGCTGGCCGGCATCTTCCCCGGCACCTCGCGCTCGGCGGCGACCATCTTCGCGGCCATGCTGTTCGGCACCAGCAACCGCGCCGCCGCCACCGAGTTCGCCTTCCTGGTCGGCATTCCCACCATGTACGCCGCCACCGGCTACGAGCTGCTCAAGGTAGTGAAGGACGGTGGTGCCACCCACGAGGACTGGACCGCGCTGCTGGTCGGCTTCGTCGTCTCCGCGATCGTCGCCTTTGCCGCGGTGAAGTGGCTGCTCGGCTACATCCGCCATCACAGCTTCACCCCGTTCGCGATCTACCGGATCGTGTTCGGCGTGGCGTTGCTTCTGCTGGTCTGAGGGGCGAGGGGCGAGGGGCGAGGGGCCAGCGAAGCTTTCCCCCGCTTCCCATGCCGCTGTGCGGCGTTGCCGATGGCGGGCGGTGCCCGCCCTAGGGTTTGCTTCGGGCCAGCAGTGACTGCGCCTGGCGTCGTTGCGGGTCGTCCGGGGCCGCGTCCTGGAGACGATCAAGCGCCTCCTGCAGCAGTTCGCGTGCATGCGGGTGATGGCCCAGCTCGACGTTCAGGCCGCCGCAGGTCAGCAGGCTGCGGGTCAGCTCCGCGCCTTGCTTGCCGCGATAGTCGGCCACGGCCTGGTCGCACAGTTGCAGCGCCTCCGCATGCGCCTCGACGCCGGGCGCCTTGCCCAGGGCCTCGGCCAGCCGCAGGCGGCGCTCGATCATCAGCGGGTGGCCGGACGGATAGGTGGCGCCGGTCAGTTGAAGCGAGCGGCGGGCCAGGCTGATCGCTTCGTCGTGCTGGCCCGCGGCGGTCAGGGTGGTGGCCAGCTCGTCCATCAGCAACACGTTCTGGTAGCCGTCGGGACCGAGGATGCGCACGGTGTTGCGCAGCGCCTGGCGCTGGATCGCCTCGGCTTCGGCCAGCTGCCCCAGCTGACGCAGGGCGCCGCCCCACAGGCTGGCGCTGTACCAGGTGAGGCCGGCATCCTCGCCCATGTTCCTGCGGCGCCATTCGAAGGCGGCGCGCAGATCATCGGCGGCGGCCTCGGCCTGCCCGAGTTCAAGGCGGGTACGCCCGCGCGCGTTGAGCAGGTTGCCGCGCTCGCTGTCCTGCCGGCCCATCAGCGGTTCGGCCTGGTCGAACAGCGCCAGTGCCTCGCGCGGCCGCCTCTGGTTCAATCGCAGGTTGGCCTGCCGGCTGAACAGGCGGGCCAGCAGGTAGTGCTTCGGGCCGAAGGCGCTGCGGGTCAGCGCGATGGCGCGCTCGAACACCGCATCGGCGTCGTCCAGGCGCTGCATCTGGCGCAGCACGCTGGCCAGGGTGATCAACGGCAGGATCAACCGCGGCGAGTCGGCGCCGCGTGACCGTTCGATGCGGCCGATGACATCGCGCACCACGGTTTCCGCCTCGGCATCGCGGCGCAACTGCACCAGTGCCTGGGCGGAGCGATGCAGCGCGTCGGCCACGCGCGGATCGTCGTGGCCGTAAGCCAACTCGAGGGTGGCCGCCGCTTCGTTTTCCAGCTGCAGCGCTTTCTCGCGCTGCTTGCGGTTGATCATCACCCCGGCCATGAGCAATTTGGCCTGGGCCGCTTCCGGCGACGGTTCGCGGCCCTGCCGGTCAAGGAGCCGGAGCGAGTGTTCGGCCAGCGCCATGGTCTGGTCCAGATTGCCCCGCAGCATGTGGACGAACGCCAGCCGGTGCTGGGTGCTCACCAGTGCCGGATGGTCCGGCCCGTGCAGCTTCGCCAGTTCGTCCAGCGCCCGTTGCAGGGTGGCTTGTGCGGCGGGCAGGTCGCCCAGGTTGCCCTGGATCTCGCCCAGATCGCCGAGCAGCTCGGCATGCAGGCCGGGATCGCTTTCCAGCTCGCGGTCGATCGCCGCGATGCCGTCGGCGATCAGTTCGGTCGGATCGCGGCCCTTGGCATCCGGCCGCGACAACGGATCCTGTTCCTGGAAAGCGGCCAGCACCAGGTTCTTGACCCGCTCGGCACGCCAGGCCTGATGCTGCGCCCGGCGTGCCTGCCACAGTGCCGCGCCCAGGCCACCGAGCAAGGCGGCGAACAGAAGCACGGTGGCGGCCATGCCGAAACGGTGCCGCCACAGCCAGCGGCGCAGCGCGTATCCGCGCGAGCCGCGACGCGCCTCGACCGGATGCCGGGCACGCCAGCGCCGCAGGTCGGCACGCAGCGCGTCCACGGTGGCGTAGCGGTCGCCCGGCGACTTGCGCATGCAGCGCTGCACGATGGCATCCAGATCACCGCGCAACTGCCTGGCCGGTACCGGGCCATCGTCGCCGGCCATGCGACTGGGCGGCAGCGGCTCTTCGCGCAGCAGGCGGTCGACCACCAGCGATATCGGCGTGCTGCCGCTGGCCCAGGGCCGCCGGCCGCTGAGCATTTCATGCAGCAGCACGCCCAGCGTGTAGATGTCGGCCGCCGTGGTCACCGTGGCACCTTCCAGTTGCTCGGGTGCGGCGTGGTCGGGGGTCAACGGCGCCGTGCGTGTCACGCTGGCCTGGTCGTCGCGTTCCAGCAGCTTGGCGATGCCGAAATCCAGCAGCTTGGCCTGGCCTTCGCTGGTCACCAGGATGTTGGACGGCTTGATGTCGCGATGAACCACCAGGTGGCCATGCGCATAGGCCACCGCGGCGCAGACCTGGTCGAACAGGGCGATCCGTGCGTCCAGGTCCAGCGCGTGGCTGCGGCAGTAGTCGGTCAGGCTCTCGCCCTCGACGTACTCCATCGCCATCCACGCCCGGCCGTCCTTGCCGATGCCGCCATCGAGCAGGCGGGCGATGTGCGGATGGTCGAGGCGGGCGAGGATGCCGCGCTCGGCGTCGAAGCGCCCGGCATGCTCGATCGCATCCACCCGCAGCCGCTTGATCGCTGCCGTCTGCGCGAAACCGCCTTCCACGCGCTCGGCCTGGTAGACCTCGCCCATGCCGCCGCGACCGAGCAGGCGCACGATGCGCCAGGCATCGAAGCGCTCGTCGGCAGGCATCGATGGCGCGCCGTCGCCGGCTTCGGCATCCAGTTGCAGGGGGTGATCGAGGATCGAGTCCCCTTCCGCCGCGGCCAGCAGGGATTCCAGCTCGGCACGCATGGCCGGGTCACCGGCGCAGTGGCGGTCGAGGAAGCTGCTGCGCCGCTCCCGCGGCAAGGCCAGCAGATCGGGGAACAAGGCCTCGATGCGCTGCCACGGCAAGCTGGCTGGTGGCCGATCCATGCGTTCCCCTCGTGCCGATGCGGCACGCCCGTCGTCCGCGCCGTCGTGATGGCAATCGCCAGGTGTGCGGCAAAACCGCCAGCACCCGCCCCGGCGCGGTGTCATGCGGATCCATGCCGTTTGTCGCACAATGGCCGGGGTTTGTCAGTACGCCAGCCGTCGCGGCGGCGACTGGCCACGCGGCAGCAGGGCTTGCCGCACGCGATGCACGGGGGTACCGGGGACCACCATGGAAGCACCATCCACCGCTGCCGGCGCAGCGGCCGACGCGCTGGACAGCCAGCGTCCGCCAGCAATGCTCGAAGCGGTCGGCGAGCTGATGCCGCTGCTGTACGAGGAACTGCGCCGCAGCGCCCACCGCGAACGCCGTCGCCTGTCCGGCGGTGACACCCTGGCCACCACCGCCCTGGTCAGCGAGCTGTACGTGCGCCTGGCCAACTCGCCCGGCTTCAACACCCGCAGCCATTTCCTGGCGGTGGCGGCGATCGCGATGCGACGCATCCTGGTGGAACGGGTACGCGCGCAGATGCGGCTGAAGCGCGGCGGCGACCAGCAACGGGTGCCGCTGGACGACGAGCATGACGTGGAGGTCGCCAACGAGACGCAGGTACTGGCGGTCAACGACGCGCTGCAGGACCTGGCGCAGCAGTCGCCGCGACTGGCCGAGATCGTCGAGTGCCGTTTCTTCGCCGGCTACAACGAACGCGAGACCGCCGAAGCCCTCGGCCTGTCCGAACGCACCGTGCAACGCGACTGGGCCACCGCCCGCGCCTGGCTCAAGCGCGAACTGGGCTGAGACGGGCCCACACGCAGGCACCGCCTTGCTGATGATCGGGCAAGATTGATTCCGTGGTTGCGGGCGACAGCGACCTTGCCGATGGCTTGCGCGATGTGGTCCTCGGCGGCGTGCCCGCCCTGCGGGGTCGGAGCGATCACGAGGCGTTTGCGGCGTACGGCGCGGGACTCCCGTTCCCGTGCCGTTCTGGCGGGTTTGGCGGTTGGATGGCGATTGCAGGAGGAGAGCCGCGGATGCGGCGCCATCGATCTGACGCCTGCCATGACCGCCGAGCAGTTCCTGAGTGCCCTGCCCCTCATCGTTCCGGTAGTGCTGCTGCTCGGCATTCCGTTGCTGGTGCGCCTGCTGCGCAGCCAGCATGCACTGCTGCGGTTGTGCGTGCCGGCAGCCGCCTTGCTGGGCATCGGCTTGTTCCTCGGGCTGATGATCGCCACCGCCGGTGGCGCGATCCATCCGCCGCTGTGGAAAGCGGGCCTGCCACTGGCCTGCGACGGCACGGCCGATTTCACGTCGCAGGCGTATTCGTACAAACCGGGTCAGCACGGTGTGGCCCGGCACGTCAGCTGCACCCATCCCGATGGCAGCAGCGAGGAAATCACCGGCACGGTGGTGCTCACCTCGACCCTGGTCTACGGCGGCGCACTCACGTTGCTGTTGTGGCTGTGGCGCCTGCCGCGAATCCGGGCACGGCAGCGCCACCCCGACCCGAAGCGAGACGCCGATATCGCCGCCAAGGTCGAAGGACTGCGGCGACGGCTGCATGCGGGCGGTTCGAGCACGCACACCGTGGTCACCGTCAACGGCCAGCCGGTCGACGCGGACGTGTCGGCCGACGTGTCGAAACTGCTCGGTGACCTGGCGGCGGCGGCCCCGGGCGCATTCGGGCCAGCCATGCAGGGCTTCGTTCACCCTGCCAGCGGCAAGCCCGTGGATCTGGAAACAGCCCTGCGCGACCTGCAGCGGTTGTTCGACCAACACCTGATCACCGAGCGGGAATACGCCGACAAGAAGGCCGAATTGCTGGCCCGGCTGTGATGCCGATGGCGGCTTTGCCGCGCCGATGACGATTGTTCCGATGACGCGACGGCGATCGGCCGGCGTCATCACCGCCCTTGCTACGGAACGATTCCACCATGGCCACCTTCGTCATCATCCTCAACCTGATCGGCTTCCTGCTGCCGCTGTGCGTGCCGGTGCTGATCTTCGTTCTGCTGAAGAAACGGCTGGTGCCTGCGCTGACACCCGGCGCAGTAGCACCGACGACAAGCACGACGACAAGCACGACGGAGCCACCACGGCGCAGCCCGTGGCGCTGGCTGGGGCTGATCCCGGTGGCCGGTTTCGCGCTTTTCACCGGACTGATGATCACCAGCATCGGCGGCGTGCTGCATCCGCCACTGCTGAAGATCGCCACGCCGCTGGTCTGCGACGGCCCCATGGAAATCGTCTCCAGCCCGTATTCCTACAAACCGGGCCAGCACGGCACCTCGATCCAGCCGATGTGCGTGGACCCGGCCAGCGGCGAGCGACGCAACGTGACCTTTCCGGTGCTGGCGTGGACCACCGCGATTTTCTCGGCCATCGCGTTCGTGCCGATCCTGCTGGTCTGCCTGTTTCTGATGCGACTGGTGCGCCCGCTGTTCCGCAGCCTGCGTGACGCGGTCAAGGTCCGTGACGACGGTCGCCAGGACATGCTCGACGGCTTTCGCCAGGCTCTGCAGCAGCAGCAACTGCGAACCCGCGCGAGCGATGGCGGCCACGTGGAGGACCGCTTGCGCGATCTGGCCCGCCTGCGCGACCGCGGGCTGATCGATGACGACGACTACCGCGCCCGCAAGGACGCGATCCTGGCGCAACTGTGAGCCGCGCCATGCGCCTCGCCCGTCTGCTGCTCCTTGCCCTGGCCGTGCCCTGCCTGGCACTGCCGGCCCGTGCCCTTCCTGCCGGAAACACCACCATGAAGATCGCCATCCGCGTTGCCGCCGGCCCCATGCACAGCCTGATCCTGTTCGACGACGGCCAGCTGTGGGCCACCGGCAACGGCAGCCAGGGCCAGCTCTGCGACGGCGGCAATACCATCCAGCGCCAGGCGCACGCGGTGATGAGCGGCGTGGCGGACATCGCCGCCGGCGAGCGCTACAGCCTGGTGCTGAAAACCGACGGCAGCCTGTGGGCCTGCGGCGAAAACGACGACGGCCAGCTCGGCAGCGGCGACACGCAACGCGTCACCGAGCCGCTGCAGGTGATGGATCGCGTCGCCACGATGGCCGCCAGCAAACGGCACAGCCTGATCGTGCGCACCGACGGCAGCCTGTGGAGCGTCGGCAACAACACCCACGGCCAACTCGGCAGCGGTGACGAGGAACCCCGCCCTTCACCGGTGCAGGTGATGGACGGCGTGCGTGCGGTGGCCGCCGGCGATCAGCACAGCCTGATGCTCAAACGCGACGGCACGGCCTGGGCAACGGGCGCCAACGGCAATGGCCAGCTCGGCACCGGCGACACCCGCGACCGCAGCACGCCGGTGCAGGTGATGGAGCATGTCAGGGCGATCGCCGCCGGCAGCGCGTACAGCCTGTTCCTGCGTGACGATGGCAGCGTGTGGGCCTGCGGCTTCGACGGCGGCGGCCAGCTCGGCGACGGCGGCAACATCAACCGCAACACGCCGGTGCAGGTGCTGGACAACGTGCGCGCGATCGCCGCCGGCAGCTTCCACAGCCTGTTCCTGCGCCACGACGGCTCGCTGTGGGCCACCGGCGACAACGCCCAGGGCCAGCTCGGCAGCGGCGACCAGCGCCATCGCAACCGCCCCGTGCAGGTGCTCGACCAGGTGCAGGCGATCACCGGCGGCGGCTATCACAGCCTGGCCATCCGCACCGACGGCAGCGTCGTCGGCACCGGCAGCAACGGCGCGGGCCAGCTGGGACTGGGGCAGGGGGTCGGCGAGGTGGAAGGATTCCGGGAGCTTCCCGCCGCCGATTGAGAAGGGCTTCATCGACGATCCGCAGCCCACGGAATCCCTCACACCGGCGCCGGGAAAAGGAGAGGGGGCGCGTCGTCGCGACAACCCGGCGCTTCAGCGGGATGGATCAGGCGGACTGGCGGCGACCGGCCGGCAGCTCTTTCGCGAGGTTCCCGCTCGCGGGCATGCCCCTCGATGCTTGGCTGCTGGAAACCGCCGTTTCCACCAGGTGGCAGGCCGGTTTGCTGGTGCGATCGAACAGTTCGCCGATCCAGCGGATGAAAGCCTGCACGCGCGCCGACAGGTGGCGCTTCTGCGGGTAGACGATCCACACCGGAAGACCGATGGAAGTGGTGCCGCTCATCACGATCTCGAGCTCACCCTTGGCCAGCGCAGCGGCGACGAGGCAATGCGGCATCTGGATGATGCCCAGACCGGCGATCGCCGCCTGGATCACCGATTCGCCGTCATTGATCAGCATGTGCGCGTCGACATCCAGCGCCACGCGGCCTTCCGGGGTATCGAACTGCCACTGGTACGGCTTGCCGCTGCGCGGATGCACGTAGTTGATGCAGCGGTGCTGCCCGAGCTGCTCGATGCTTTCCGGCGCGCCGTGCTCGCGCAGGTAGCCCGGCGCCGCACACAGCACGTTGCTGAATTGACCCAGCTTGCGTGCGATCAGGCTGGAGTCGTCCAGGTCGCCCATCCGGATCGCGCAGTCGAAGCCTTCCTCGTTGAGATCGGAGTGGTGTTCCGACATCGCCAGTTCGAGCCGGATATCCGGGTACTGCTGCTCGAACGCAGCCAGGTTGGGGATCAGCGATGCGCGTCCGATCGCCGGATGCACGGCAATCCGCAGCTTGCCCACCGGATGGCTGCGCGCGTAGCCGAGCGCCTCGGTGGCCTCGGCCAGATCGGCAAGTATCTCCTTGCAACGCGCATGGAAGACCGCGCCGTCATCGGTCAGGCGCAATGTCCGCGTGGAGCGGAACAGCAGCCTTGCACCGAGCCGGGTTTCCAGTCGCGCCACGGCCCGGCTGACGCCGGACGGACTCATCCCCAACTGGGTGGCTGCGGCGGCGAAGCTCTTGGCCTCGACCACGCGAACGAAGGTTGAAATTGCCGAGAAGTCTTCCATTGTCGTGATTTCCGCCTGATCGATGACTGCGGCGCACGAGTGTAGTGCGCGACATACGGTTTTTCTATACCAGCCAGTACATTTATTCTCTCGCCCATCGCCGGGGCCCTGCATCCCGGCCACACGGGTTTCGGGAGCGCGACATGAAAAAGCCTTGGGTAATGATTCCGCTGATTGCCGCGGCGGCACTGGGCAGTTGGGTGCTGCTGCACGGCAACGACAGCCAGGCACGGACCTCCAGCGCCGAGGCACCGCCGGAAGTCACCGTGGCGCAGGCGCTGAGCCGCAAGGTCAGCGACAGCGCCGAGTTCACCGGCCGGGTCGAGGCGGTGAACTCGACCCGGGTGCAACCGCGGGTCGGCGGCTTCATCGACTCGGTGCATTTCCAGGAGGGTGCGCTGGTACGCAAGGGCGACGTGCTGTTCCAGCTGGACGCGCGACCGTATCAGGCTGAAGTCGACCGGCTCACCGCCAACCAGGCGCAGGCCCGCGCCGAACTGAGCCTGGCCGAAACCAACCGGAAACGTGGGCAGACACTGCTGGCCCGACACGCTATCGCGCAGCAGGAAGCCGACCGCCTGGCCACCGCCGCACAAAGTGCACGGGCGCAGTTGAACGCCACCACGGCGGCACTGACTGCCGCGCGACTGAACCTGGACTTCACCAGGGTGCGCTCGCCGATCGACGGCCGCGTCAGCAATGCCCAGCTCACCGCCGGCAACCTGGTCACCAGCAATGATGTGCTGACCAGCGTGGTGTCGGTGAATCCGGTCTACGTGTATTTCAACGTCGACGAACATACCTGGCTGAAACTCGATCATTTGCGTGCCGAGGCCAGGCTGGCTGGTCGCAGTGCCCGCATCGAGGCATCGATGGGGCTGGCCGATGAGGCTGGCTACCCGCACGAAGGCCGGCTCGATTTCGTCGACAACCAGCTGCACACCGGCTCCGGCACGATGCGTCTGCGCGCGGTGTTCGACAACACCAACCGCCTGTTCACGCCGGGCCTGTACGCACGCGTGAAGCTGCAAAGCGGTGCGGTGAAGCCGCGCGTGCTGGTGGACGACCGCGCGATCGGCACCGACCTGGGCAACCAGTTCGTCTACGTGGTCGACAAGCAGCACAAGGTGCAATACCGCAAGGTTGATACCGGTGCGCTGGTACATGGTCTGCGCGTGATCGACAGCGGTCTCTCGCCCAGCGACCTGATCGTGGTCAACGGCCTGCAGCACGTGCGTCCGGGGATCGAGGTGGATCCGCGGAAAGTGGCCATGAGCTACCGCCTCGACCCCGCCGACAGGGCACTGGTCGAACAAGGCGATGTGCCGGATGCCGACTCGCGCACGGCACGGGCCGACAGGCCGGAAGCCACGATGCCGCAAGGCTGACCATCGACGGCGGGACGCCATCCGGCGATCCCGCCTGCCATCCGGATGCCCCGGGGAACCGCTGATACCGGCGCCGCGCAAGCGGACCTGCCGAGGATTCGTCACATGAAAAATTTCGCCCAGTTCTTCATCGATCGGCCGATCATGGCCGCCGTGCTGTCACTGTTGCTGGTGATCTCCGGCGCACTCGCGGTATTCCAGTTGCCGATCAGCGAGTACCCCGAGGTGGCTCCGCCCACCGTAGTGGTGCGCGCCAGCTATCCCGGCGCCAATCCCGGAGTGATCGCCGAAACCGTCGCCACGCCGCTGGAGGAACAGATCAACGGCGTCGAGGGCATGCTCTACACCTCCTCCCAGTCGACCAGCGACGGCAGCCTGACCCTGACCGTCACGTTCGCGCTGGGCACCGACCTGGACAACGCCCAGGTCGAGGTGCAGAACCGCGTGGCGCAGACCCTGCCGAAACTGCCCGAGGAAGTGCAGCGACTGGGCGTGACCACGCAGAAGAGCTCGCCTGACCTGACCATGGTGGTGCACCTGACCTCGCCCGACAAACGTTATGGCGCGCTGTACCTGTCGAACTACGCGCGACTGCACGTGAAAGACGTGCTGAGCCGGATCGACGGCATCGGCGACGTGCAGGTTTTCGGCGCGGGCGAGTACTCGATGCGGGTGTGGCTGGATCCCCGGCAACTGGAGCAGCGTTCGCTGACCACCAGTGACGTGATCAACGCGATCCGCGAGCAGAACGTGCAGGTCGCCGCTGGCGCACTCAACGCGCCACCCGGGCCCGCCAACTCGGCGTTCCAGCTCAACATCAACACGCGCGGCCGACTGGTCAGCGAGGATGATTTCCGCAACATCATCGTGCGTACCGATGCTCGCGGCGGCGTCGTCCATCTGGGCGACGTGGCGAAGGTCGGGCTGGGCTCCAGCACCTACGCGCTGCGCAGCCTGCTCGACAACGAAGAAGCCACGGCCATGCCGATCTTCGCCCGCCCCGGCGCCAACGCGATCCAGATTTCCGATCAGGTCCGCGCCACCATGGCGCAACTGAAAAAGGAATTTCCGCAAGGCCTCGACTACTCGATCGTCTACGATCCGACCGTGTTCGTGCGCGGCTCGATCGAGGCGGTGGTCCATACACTGCTGGAAGCGATCCTGCTGGTGGTGCTGGTGGTGATCCTGTTCCTGCAGACATGGCGCGCTTCGATCATTCCGCTGGCAGCCGTGCCGGTGTCGCTGGTCGGCACGTTCGCGATCATGTACCTGGCCGGCTTCTCGCTCAACGCGCTGTCACTGTTCGGGCTGGTGCTGGCGATCGGCATCGTGGTGGATGATGCGATCGTGGTGGTGGAAAACGTCGAGCGGCACATCGAGCTGGGCGAGTCTCCAAAGGAGGCCACGCGCAAAGCCATGCGCGAGGTCACCGGGCCGATCGTGGCCACGGCGCTGGTGCTGTGCGCGGTGTTCATCCCGACCGCCTTCGTCAGTGGCCTGACCGGCCAGTTCTACCGCCAGTTCGCGCTGACCATCGCGATCTCCACGGTGATCTCCGCCTTCAACTCGCTGACCCTGAGCCCGGCACTGGCGGCCGTGCTGCTGAAGCCGCACGACGCACCGAAGGACCGGCTCACCCGCGGCATCGACCGCGCATTCGGCTGGCTGTTCCGCCCGTTCAACCGCCTGTTCCAGCGCGGCTCGGAGCGCTACGTTGGCGGCGTGAAACGGGTGCTCGGCAGGGGCCGCCTGGCGCTGGTGCTGTATGCCGGCCTGATCGGCCTGACCTGGCTGGCCTTCTCGCACGTGCCGACCGGTTTCGTGCCGGCTCAGGACAAGCAGTATCTGGTGGCCTTCGCGCAACTGCCCGATGCTGCCTCGCTCGACCGCTCCGACGACGTGATCCGGCGCATGAGCGAGATTGCCCTGAAGCAGCCAGGCGTCGAGCACGCCGTCGCCTTTCCCGGCCTGTCGATCAACGGTCTCACCAATTCAACCAATTCCGGCGTCGTGTTCGTCGCGCTGAAACCATTCGAGGAGCGCCGCGACGAGACGCTGTCGGCCGGCGCCATCGCCGGCGCGCTCAACCAGCAGTTCGCCTCGATCCAGGATGCCTACATCGCCGTGTTCCCACCGCCGCCGGTGGCGGGGCTGGGTACCGTCGGCGGCTTCCGCATGCAGATCGAGGACCGCGGCAGCCGCGGCTTCGAGGAGCTGCATCAACAAACCCGAAAGCTGATCGATGCCAGCCTCAAGGAACCGGCACTGGCCGGATTGTTCTCCAGCTTCCAGATCAACGTGCCGCAGGTGGATGCCGACGTGGACCGCGAGAAAGCCAAGTCCGTCGGCGTGGATCTGGGCGACGTGTACCAGACCCTGCAGGCCTACATGGGCTCGTTCTACGTGAACGACTTCAACCGCTTCGGGCGCACCTTCCAGGTGAATGTCTCGGCCGACCCCGCATTCCGCCATGAGCCCGAGGACGTCTTGCGGCTGAAGACCCGCAATGCGCAGGGGCAGATGGTGCCGCTGGGATCGTTCGTCACCGTCAGCCCCGGATCCGGACCGGACCGCGTGCAGCACTACAACGGCTACCCCACCGCCGAGATCAATGGCGGCCCGGCTCCGGGCTTCAGCTCAGGCCAGGCACAGGCGGCGATGGAGACGCTGGCGAGGGAAAACCTGCCCAACGGCATCGGCTTCGAATGGACCGAGCTGACCTACCAGCAGATCCTTGCCGGCAACACCGCGATCCTGGTCTTTCCGCTGTGCGTGTTGCTGGTGTTCCTGGTGCTGTCGTCGCTGTACGAGAGCTGGTCGCTGCCGCTGGCGGTGATCCTGATCGTGCCGATGGTGCTGCTTTCCGCCATCGCCGGCGTGTGGCTGTCCGGTGGTGACAACAACATCTTCACCCAGATCGGGCTGATCGTGTTGGTGGGACTGGCGTGCAAGAACGCGATCCTGATCGTCGAGTTCGCCCGTGAGCTGCAACTGGAAGGCATGGCCCGCCACGAAGCCGTGCTGGAAGCAGCCCGGCTGCGCCTGCGCCCGATCCTGATGACCTCGATCGCCTTCATCATGGGCGTGGTGCCGCTGGTCACCTCCAGCGGAGCCGGTGCCGAGATGCGCCATGCGATGGGCGTGGCCGTGTTCGCCGGCATGCTCGGCGTGACGCTCTTCGGGCTGATCTACACGCCGCTGTTCTACGTCGTCATCCGCGCCCTGGTCGAGCGCCGCGAGGCACGTGCAGCCGCACGCGCTGCCGCGCACGCCCTGCCGGCACTGGAGAACCACTGATGAAAACCATGCTCAAGACGGTCGCTCTGGCCGCCGCTCTCGCCCTGGCCGGCTGCGTCAGCATCGGCCCCGATTACCGCGAAGCGAAACCCGCCGCGCCACAACTGCAGGGGCTCGACGCGGCGCAGGAAAACGACGCGCAGTTCCAGGCCGCGTGGTGGAAGCAATTCAACGACCCGGTGCTCGATGCGCTGATCCAGCGCGCCGCGGCGAACAACCTCGACCTGCGCATCGCGGTGGCGCGGCTGCAGGAATCGCGGGCGTTGCTGAGTGGCGCCAAGTCCGATCGGCTGCCGACCATCGGCGTCGGCGCGGACTACACCCGCAGCCGCGGCCAGCAACCCGGCTTCGGCGAACAGCGCATCACCACCACGACCTACCAGGCCGGCTTCGACGCCTCGTGGGAACTGGATCTGTTCGGTGGCGTGCGTCGCTCGGTGGAAGCCGCCAATGCCGATCTCGGTGCCAGCGAGGCGGCACTGCACGACGCCCAGGTCAGCCTGCTGGCCGAGGTGGCACGCAATTATTTCGAACTGCGTGGCAGCCAGCTGCGGCTGGAAGTCGCCCGGCGCGACATCGACAACCAGCAGGCCACCGTGCGCCTGACCGAGACCCAGTTCCAGCTCGGCTCCGGTTCGGAACAGGACGTGGCCAGCGCGAAAGCCCGGCTCGCCGCGGTGCGGGCACAACTGCCGGTGCTGCAGACCCGTGCCAGTGCCAGCGAGTATCGCCTCGCCGTACTGCTGGGTGCCCGTCCGGGCGAGCTGGACATCGACGTGTCACCGAAAAGCTTTACCCCGATCGCGACCACCCTGCCGCTCGGCGGCGCCGGCGACGTGCTGTCACGCCGCCCCGACGTGCGCATCGCCGAACGCCAATACGCCGCCGCCACCGCCCGCATCGGCGTGGCCAAGGCGGATTTCTTCCCGCACATCACGCTGGGCGGTTTCCTCGGCTTCCTGTCCGGGCGCAGCCATGACTTCGGCAGCAGCTCGACCCGGGCATGGTCGCTGGCACCGGCCATCAGCTGGCCCGGCCTGAACGTGCAGCGCGTACGCGCCAACCTGCATGCCAGCGAGGCTCGCGCCGATGCGGCGCAGGCGAACTACCAGCGCACCGTGCTGGAGGCGATCGAGGACATCGACAACGCCATCACCGGCTTCAACCAGCAACGTGCGCGCGTCGACCAGCTGATCGAACAGGATGCACAAAGCCGCCGCGCCGCCGGACTCGCCCGCATCCGCTACGAGCAGGGCGCCACCAGCTTCCTCGAACTGCTCGACGCCGAACGCACCCAGCTCGCCGCCGAAGACCAGCTGGCCGAGGCCGAAGCCGCCATCAATACCCGCGCCGTGGCGATCTACAAGGCACTCGGCGGCGGCTGGCAGGCCTGCGGCGACGAAGCCTGCTCCGGGGTGGCGGCAGTGGGGCCGTGAGGCTCCGCTCCCCGTCAGCCTCCGCGCCTACTGATAGAGATGCGTCTGGATCGCGACGAAGGCTTCGCGTATCGCGGGTATCGGGCCGAGCATCCGCTTGGCATCGTTCAGGCCGCCATAGCGGATGCGAAGGAAGTCACCGATCTTTCCTGACGCCAACTCGTCCTCGCCGTATCGTTCGTAGGCTTCCAGCACGAACTCGAGGAAGCCGCGCATCTCGCGTTGATGGCCATCCAGGCCGGTGGCGCGTGCGCTGCCAGCCCGCTCATGGCGGGACATCGGTTGCAGCGTGAAGCGGATGTAGGCCAGCACATCGAAGATGTCGCTGTCGGGCGCGTCGATGAGGCGCCGCATCTCGTCCAGCCGCTCGGCGTCGTAACCCAGATCCTTCAGCCGCTGCTGGAAGGCCTCGCGCCGGTCGGGATCACTCCACACCGCGCGCAGCTCGTCCTCCGAAGTCACCAGCCTGCCGAGATCGCCGAACAGCTGCTGCATGAACTCCTGCGCGGTGATCTGCCGGCCTTCATGCCAGTACGTGGTGGCGGCGACATAGCGGATCGAGCGCTCCTTGCCGTCGGCCAGCTTCACCACGACCTTCGGCACCGGCTCGGCCGGATCGCGGACCTCGTCGGGTCGATCCGGCGGATCGTCCTGACCACCGGTTTTCCGTGGCGGCGCCGGATCGCCCGGCGGCAGCGGCTCGCCATCCCACTCCGGATCATTGAAGTGCTCGTAGCCCTTCACGAAGTCGTAGATGGTGAAAAAGTCCTTGCCGTCAAAGGTGCGCGTGCCGCGACCGATGATCTGCTTGAACTCGATCATCGACCTGATCGGCCGCAACAACACGATGTTGCGTACATTGCGGGCATCGACGCCGGTGGACAGCTTTTTCGACGTGGTCAGGATCGTCGGCAGGGTCTTCTCGTTGTCCTGGAACTCGCGCAGGTGCTGCTCGCCCAGCTTGGCGTCTTCGGCGGTCACCCGTTCGCAGTAGTGCGGGTCGGGGTTGTCCTTGATCTGGTTGATCGCATCGCGTATCCGCGCGGCATGCTCCTGCGTGGCGCAGAACACCAGGGTCTTCTGGCGCTGGTCGATCTGGTCCATGAATTCCGCCACGCGGCTTTCCTCGCGGGCGTCGATGATGATCTTCGTGTTGAAGTCGCCCTCGCTGTATTCCCTGTCCGGGTCGATCTCGCCGCTGAGTACCTCGTCGCCATCCGTCCAGGTGTAGCTGTCCAGCGTGCTGGCCATCTGGCGCACCTTGAACGGCGTGAGAAAGCCGTCGCCGATGCCATCCTTGAGCGCGTAGCTGTAGACCGGTTCGCCGAAATAGGCGTAGGTGTCCGCGTTGACATCGCGCTTGGGCGTGGCCGTCATGCCCAGCTGCACCGCCGGCGCGAAATAGTCCAGGATGCCGCGCCAGGCGCTTTCATCCTTCGCGCCGCCACGGTGACATTCGTCGATGACGATGAAGTCGAAGAAATCCGGCGGATAGCCCTCGAAGGTGAACCGTGGCTCGCCATCCCGGTCGGTCCCGGTCATGAAGGTCTGGAAGATGGTGAAGAACACGCTGGCGTTCTTCGGAATGCGGCCCTGCTTGCGGATCTCGTCGGGGCTGATGCGGCACAACGCATCGGGCGCAAACGCACTGAACGCGTTCCAGGCCTGATCGGCCAGGATGTTGCGGTCGGCCAGAAACAGGATGCGCGGGCGGCGCACCGGATCACGGCTGAGGTTCCAGCTCGACTCGAACAGTTTCCACGCGATCTGGAACGCGATGGAGGTCTTGCCGGTGCCGGTGGCCAGGGTCAGCAGGATGCGCTGCTCGCCCGTGGCGATCGCCTCCAGCACCGCCGTGATCGCGTTGTGCTGGTAGTAACGCGGCTGCCACTTGCCGCCACCGGTCTCGAACGGCACCGCGCCGAAGCGCTCGCGCCAGTCGTTGCCCTCGGGAAAACAGCGGGCCCACAGCGCCTGCGGCGTCGGAAACGGCAAGGCGATGTCGCCCTCCTTGCCGGTGTGCATGTCGATGCCGTACCAGCCAACGCCGTTGGTGGCATAGGCGAAGCGCGCCTTGAGGCGCGTGGCGTAATCCTTGGCCTGACCCACGCCTTCGGTATGCCCCAGCCCCGCGCGCTTGGCCTCGATCACCGCCAGCTTGCGCTCGCGATAGGTCAGCACGTAGTCCGCCTGCAACGGATTGGCCCGGCCACCACCACCGGTGATGCGGCCGGGGCAGATCAACTCGCGATGCACCCGTGAGCCTTCAATCACGCCCCAACCGGCCTCACGCAGCACCGGGTCGATGCGGTTGGCACGGGTATCGGCTTCGGTTTCAGTCATGTTTGGCATAGCGGGCCGTCGCTTCCTGCAGGGTGCCGTGTTGCCACGGGTTGAGCAGCGCCACGCCGGTGGCTTCGAAATCCGCCGTGTTGCGGGTGACGACCGTCATGCCGTGAACCAGCGCCGTGGCGGCAATCATGGCATCGCGCTCGGGACGGGGATCGGGCACATGCAGCGTGGCGCAACGTCGGGCCACCGCTTCATCCAGCGCCAGTATCCGCCCGGAAAATTCCGGCACGACGCGGGTTTCCAGCCATTCCCGCAGCGGCGCCGCTTGCGCCATGTCACGCCGCTCCAACCGCAGCAGCCCGATCTCCAGCTCCATCAACGTGATGGCCGAGATACAGCACGCCGGCAATCCGGTATGTGCCAGCCACGCGGTCACCTGCGAATCGCCTTTTCCCCTGATGGCCCGGTGCAATTCAGAGACGACGTTGGTGTCGAGCAGATACATGTGCGGCAGCCGGGTCAGTCGAAATCGGGAATGCGCAGGCCGATGTCGATTTTGGGCGGGTCGAAGTCGATGTCGCCCATGCCCGGCATGCTCAGGGCTTCCAGCAGGCTGCGCTGTCCGCCGGTGAGTCGTCGATATTCCTCGATGCTCAACAGCACATGCGCCGGCTTGCCGCGGTCGGTGATGAACACCGGCCCCTCGCTGGTCGCCCGCTTGGCCCGACCAAGATCCTGATTCAACTCGCGGCTGGACAGCGTGGTGATGGTCATGGGGAAAACCCTCCGCTCAAGCGAATGTGGTTACGTTACTACATTGAACTCCCCGGGCAAAGCGAAGGCCGATCCACGCGCCGTCCCGGCCCTCCGGGCGACCCGATGGGCAGCGTGACGACTTCGGTTTTCCCGTCACGCGGCGCGAATCCCGATGCTGACGCGCAGGTTCCGGCACCCGATGTCGATGCCACGGCGCCGCCGTTCAGTCAGCCAGCGTGATGTCGTTTTCCTCGCACCATGCGCGCAGCGCCTGGCGGGTCTGTTCCTCCTCCCAGCGGTGCCACGCCGCAAGGCGGTCGTGGCGATGCAGCAGATCCTTGAAGCGGGCGTAGGCGCCGCGGCGCGAGAAGATCTCGCGTACCTGCTCGACACACGCCGGCAGATGCTGCCGGGTGAATTCCAGCGGCTGCGGGCTGCCAATGTCCAGTTCGCGCTGGTGCGGAAGCGCCACGTAGCGCTTCCCGTCGTGGATGTCCTTCGGCAACGGCCCGAAATCGGTGAACTCGTCGCTGTGCCACAGCACGTGCCCCGTGGCCCGGCACACCCACGCCGTGTTGCCGAACGCCTCCCCGCTGCTCACGAACATCAGGGCTTCTTCGAGATCACCCAGCTTGACGGGGGTTGGCTTGCTCACGTCAGTTCACCGGCGAAGGCTTTTTGCAGGAGGGATTGGCGGAGGGTGGCGAGGTCGGCGAGTTTGCGCTCGTAGGAAGAGCTCAGGCAACCAATTCCCTTCTCGAATGCTGTCAACTCTTCGACAACCCGCTCCTGCTCTTTCGCGGATAACTCCGGCATCAGCAATCCCTGAAGCTTTCCGATCGTGAGCGTATCCACTGTGGCCCCATTTCCTCGCTCCAGCTGATCATGGAATGAGGCCGACCTGATCCAAAATTTCACGAAATCGCTCGAAATTTCTGACGTCCGGTGCATCCAGAGAACACTCGCATCCTTGAAATAAAAGCGGTCATCCTTCCCGACAACATAGGCATTTCCGATAGTACCTATGGCCGTAATCACGATATCACCCGGTTCGGGAACACCCGTCTTGGCCGCTAATTCCGCATAGTGGCCTTCCGAAATGAACAGTTCGTTTGCAACCTTCCCATCCAATGCCAGTCGCGTTACTTCACGCCCTCGGTAGAAAGGAACTCCGGAATCTTTCCATTCCGACTTCAAGACCCGCTTGCTTGAACCCACCCGGAACAATTCATCGACACGAATTTTGTTCTTTCCGGCACTCCTGAAAGTAGCGTCAAGCTTGACTTTGAACAGATCTCCCGCATCCGCCAGATTGGCCTCGGCAAGGGCGCGGGCACGGTCGAGGGCGGCGAAGGCCTGATCGAGCACCGCGACGATCCGCTTTTGCTCTTCCAGAAGCATCAACGGCACCGGCATTCCACTGATATGCCGATAATGGCGGGCATAACCCAGTGACGGCACAGGATTCGCTTCAAGGAAATAGCGGAGAAATGCTGCGTCCAGGAACTCCTTGGGCTTGAGAAGCTTGACGCCATCGGCGCCAACCACGAAATCGAAGTCGATCAGCTTCAGTACTTGCGTGTGGTCTCCAAATACAACGATCGGCTTATCGACCTGTATCGCATCCGCCTCATCGTTCCAATAACCATTGATGAAGTCGGATTCCTGCGAAACGATGGGAAATTTCCCGGTATCAAGGAAAGCTTTTTTCGGAATCTTCGCTGGAACATTGACGCTCTGGAGGCATTCCGACAGCGGTTTGGTCGGATACGCTGCCGCCAGCTTTGATGAATGGTTGATCACAACAGCCCCCTCACCTCTTCCAACAGCGCCGCCGTCTCCGCATCCCTTGCCAGCATGTCGGCAATGATCTGCTCGGGGCTGCGCAGCGCCTCCGCTTCCGGCGCGTTGGGGTTCTTCACCGACAGATCCCACGTCGCGGGGTCCAGCTCGCCGACCGCCACCGACCAGCTTTTCGCGCTGTCGGCCTTGTCTTTCTGCAACGCCACGAACTCGGCCAAGTCGTCGTCGTTGAGCGGGTTGGTCTTGCCCAGGCTGCGGCCGGGATCGAGCTGGTAGTACCAGACCTGGCGCGTGGGTGCGCCCTTGTCGAAAAACAGCACCACGGTTTTCACGCCGGCGCCCTGGAAGGTGCCTTGCGGGCAATCGAGCACGCTGTGCAGGTTGCAGGTTTCCAGCAGCTCCTTGCGCAGCGCCACGCTGGCGTTGTCGGTGTTGCTGAGAAAGGTGTTCTTGATGACCACCGCGCCGCGACCGCCGGCCTTGAGCTTGCGGATGAAGTGCTGCAGGAACAGGTAGGCGGTTTCGCCGGACTTGATCGGAAAGTTCTGCTGCACCTCCTTGCGCTCGCCGCCGCCGAACGGCGGATTGGCCAGCACGATGTCGTGGCGGTCCTTCTGCTGGATGTCCAGCACGTTCTCGCTGAGCGTGTTGGTGTGGCGGATGTTGGGTGCGTCGATGCCGTGCAGGATCATGTTCATCACGCCCAGCACGTAGGCCAGCGACTTTTTCTCCTGGCCGTAAAAGGTACGAGTTTGCAGGATGTCCCACTCGGCGGGGGAAAGATCGTCGCGGCGCAGGTGCTCCCACGCCTCGCACAGGAAGCCGGCGGAGCCGCAGGCGCCGTCGTAGATGGTTTCACCGATGCGCGGCTGCACCACGGCGATCATGGCGCGGATCAGCGGGCGCGGCGTGTAGTACTCGCCGCCGTTGCGGCCGGCGTTGCCCATGCGCTTGATGCGGGTTTCGTACAGGTCGGACAGCTCGTGCTTGGCTTTCTGGCTGCCAAAGTTGAGCTGGTCGATGATCTCCAGCGCGTCGCGCAGCGTGTAGCCGGAGCGGAAGCGGTTGGCGATCTCGGAGAAGATCTCGCCGATCTTGTATTCCAGCGAATCCGCGTCATCGGCGCTGTCGCGAAAGGTCTGCAGGTAGGGAAACAGCTTGCCGTCGACGAAATCGATCAGGTCCTTGCCGGTGCGCGCGGCGTTGGGGTCGGGCGTGCCGTCGTGCATTTTCGGCGCGGCCCAGGATTGCCAGCGGTAGGGCTCGTCGAGGATGGGCGTGTAGTCGTGGCCTTGCAGCCCGGCCTCGTCCTCCCACTCCTTTTCCATGTCGTCGAGGTACTTGAGAAACAGCAGCCACGAGGTTTGCTCGGCGTAGTCCAGCTCGGAGGCCAGACCCTCGTCGTTCCGCATGACGCGGTCCATGCTGTTGAAGGCGTTTTCGAACATGTGGGGCGTTTTCCTGGATCGGCCCGCGCGCGGAGCACACAGGTCGTGTGTCCATCGGCAGGCGAACCGGGGATGGTCGGCAGCGTCAGCGGGTTCGTCAAGCTGACGGCTAGCGTCCGACGATCCGCGCAAACCATTCCCAGCCGCGCACGCGTTCGGTGATCAGCTTGGCGCAGGTCAGCATCGGCACCGCCAGCAGGGCGCCGGGGATGCCCCACAGCCAGCCCCAGATGAGCAGCCACAGCAGGATCGCGATCGGGCTCAGGCGCATGCTGGCGCCCTGGATCAGCGGGGTGATCAGGTTGCCCTCGATGGCGGTGATGCCGGCGAAGGTCAGCACCGGCAGGAACACGTCGAGGTTGGCGTTGTGGGCGTACAGCATGCACACCACCGCCAGCAGGAGGGTGGTGACGATGGCCCCGACGTAGGGAATGAAGTTGGCGAACATCGCCACTGCGCCCCACAGCAGCGGATCGGGCACGTCGTACAGCCACAGCATGCCGGCGGTCAGCGCGCCGAGGCTGGCGTTGATCAGCAGGGCGGTCAGCAGGTAGCGCGACACCTCGGTCTGGATCCCGCGCACGATGCTCACGGCGTGGCGTTTCCGGGTGAAGCCGGGCGTGATCTCGACCAACCGGCGCAGCATGGTGTCGCCGTAGATCAGGAAGAAGAACACCAGCAGCAGCACGCCAAGCACGGCGGCCAGCACCTTCGGCGCGGTGGTTGCCACCTCCCAGGTGCCGAACGAGATCGACGCGTGCGATGCGGGGGCGACGCGCACCGTGCTGCTGCCGTTGACCAGGGTCTGGGTGGCCTGGTTGGCCGCTTCCAGCGGACGGGTGAAGCTGCGCAGCTTGGGCATGAAGCTGCGCACTGCGGTGGGTGCGCCCTGGAACCAGCCCATCGCCGGTTGCGCCAGCTGGCCCACGCCGGTGCCGATGCCGACGATCAGGCCCAGCATCAGCACGCTGGCACTGAGCCAGCGCGGCAGGTGGATGCGCGTGCCGAAGGCGACGATCGGGTTCAGTGCCAGGCCGATGAAGGCGGCCAGCACCAGCGGGATCAGCAAGGCCTTGGCCAGGGTGATGGTGTAGACCAGCGCCAGCAGCAACAGTGCGTTCAGCAGCAGGCGTATCGCCCGGACGTGACGGCGGATGCCACGGACATTGCGCGAGGCGCGCGCCGAAGGCGGGTTGCCGGATGCGGCCGGCAGCGGGCCAACCGCCATTGGGTGTGGCAGCAGCGCGGCCGCTTCGCCGGCATCGGCGGCCATCGCCTCCGGTGGCGTGGCAGGTGTTTCGCCTTCGCTCATGACGGCTCGCCGCCATCAGCCTCCGCGGTTTCCCCACCGGCGGCGCGCTGCAGCACGTCGGCCACGCCCAGCTCCGCCACCATTTTCGTGCCCCAGGCCACCGCCTCGGCCAGGCTGCCGTTGAGCAGGGGCGCGACGCCGGGCACGCGCATCGGATGCACGTTCAGGCTGCCCAGCACGAAACCTGCGCCGGCGGCCACGCCGACCGTGCCCAGCGGATACGCGTGGGCCCGCGCCAGCAGCGCTGCCGCCGGCGTGGTGGCGGCACGCCGCGCCGCGTGCATGCGATGTTGCGCCTCCTGCACCTTGGCGATCTGCTTGAACAGCTTCATGGGTGATCCTCGCCGGAGCTTTCCCGCGCTGCCTCGACCTTGTCTTCGGCCTTGCGCAAGGTGTCGCGCATCATCGCACTCCATTCGTTGCGCGTCGCCGGCAAGCTCATCCAATGCATGCAGCGGCGGAACAGCACGATCGCGCCGAACAGCAACAACACCTGCAGCACGGCCAGTGCCAGCAGTGCCCAGACCCACGAGCCGAACCAGCTGGCCAGCAGTGCGCCGGCCAGGCCCAGCAGGGTAAGGCCCAGGGCCACGGCCAGCACGATACTGACCAGCGCCGCCACCATCATCCAGGAGATCGCGCTGCGCGCCAGGCCCAGTTCGGCGGCCAGCAATTGCATCTGTGCGCCGAACAGCCGCTTCACCGCCCGGCCGAGCTGGCCGATCTCGTCCAGCAGACCGGACGACGGCGCCGCGTGCGGCGCCGTCGGATCCCCGGGTGGGTCTTCCTGTGCGTGCATCCCTTGCCCCTGGTCCACCGGGCTCAGCGCCGCAGCAGGCGGCCCAGCAACCAGCCCGCACCGAGTGCGATGGCCACCGACTGCACCGGCTTCTCGCGCACGTAGTCACGTGCCTGTTCCAGCCAGGCATCCGCGCGATCCATGGTCTGGTCGTAGGCCTCGCGGCCGCGCTCGCTGGCCCGTGCCGCCGTGTCGGCGGCACGGTTGGCGGCGTTGGCCGCCTTGTCGGTGGCCCGGTGCAAGCCTTCCTCGACATGGTCGGCGGCACGGTCCACCGCTTCCTTGGTGCTGGCCACGGCGCTGGATGTCGCCTGCTTGATCCGCTCGGCACCGTCGTCGATGCGATTGGCAACGGGCTGCTCGGGGGTCTGCACTTGCTTGCTCATGACTTGCTCCGGACGTTTTCCAACAAAAGGGTTTCAGGCGGCAGGATCAACTGGCTCGGCGGAAGAAGGCGATCACCGCCAGGATCAGGAAGATCACGAACAGGATCTTCGCGATGCCGGCTGCCGCGCCGGCAATGCCGCCGAAGCCGAGTACCGCGGCGATGATGGCGATGACCAGGAAAACCAGGGCGTAGTGAAGCATGATGGCATCTCCTTGGATGAGTGGGCGTCGCGGCCATGGAGCCCGCGGGTCGTCATTCATCCACAGCCGATGCCATGCGCATGTGAAGGCGGGCTCAGCCGGTGACGGCGGGATTCAGGCTGCAGGTGCCCATCAGCTCCGCCTCGGCCAGCACGTGGCCGGCCATCGCCGCACGCAACTCGTCGCGCGAGAAACCCTGCGCCAGCGGCAGGCTGGCTACGTCCAGTGCGTGGATGCGGAAGTGGTAGCGGTGCGCCAGCGCGTCGTTCCAGGGCGGGCAGGGGCCGTCGTAGCCGAGGTATTGGCCGGCCATGTCGGCGTCGCCGGCAAACCAGCCGGTGTAATCGTTGACGCCCTGCACGCTGCCTGGCGGGCCGAACGGCTGGCGCTTGCCGCGCGGGGTGACCTCGTCGCTGCATGCTCCCGCGGCCAGCTCGCCGCATTCGGCCGGGATGTTGGCCATCAGCCAGTGCACGAAATCCACCCGCGGCAGGTCCGCCGGCACCGTGCGCCCGGCCTGGTTGACGTCGTCGCCGCGGCTGGGCGCGTCGGTGTCGATGCAGGTCAGCACGAACGAACGCGTGCCTGCCGGCGCATCCTTCCAGGCCAGATGCGGGCTGTGGTTGCCCGACAGTGCGAACGGATCGGCGCGCTTGCCGAAGTTGAACTGCTCGGGGATCGGCTGGCCGTGGTTGAAGTTGTCGCTTCTCAGCTGCATGGGGCTACTCCGTCTGAAGGCATCGGATGCTTATCCTGCATTTGCCGGTGCCGGGGCAAGCGCGCCGCGCCGTCCACACGCCGTCATTCCCGTCCCCCATCATCGTGCCGACGCAGGCGCGATCCGCTTCCCGGCCGGCCGTCGTTGCCGGCTTGTCCCTGAAGCGACGGCGGCACAGCCAGAAGCGCCGTGCTCTGCTAACGTTTGCTGCTCCGCAAGGGAACGACATGAGCGAACTGGACGACCTCACCACCCTGGTGCGCGCGGCGACGCCGCTGCTGGTGATCGAGACGGTGGACGAGCAGCGCGTGATCGAGTGCTTCCGCCACGTGATCGCGCAGGCACTGCGCCCGCTGTGGCGCTGGACGCTGACCGACGGGCTGGACCGGCTGGACTTCGCCGGCGGCGGCGGCCGGGTGCCGCCGGATGCCACCGCCACGCTGGAGGCGATCCGCGCCGAAAGCGAGCGCGGCATCTACCTGATGTTCGATTTCCACGGCCTGCTGCGCTACGCGATGAGCCAGCGCCAGCTGCGCGAGATCGTGCAGCGGAACCGCTCGGCCGCGCACACCGTCGTGCTGGTCGGCGCGCGGGTGGAGTTGCCCGAAGAGCTGGAGGCCTTGGCGCTGCGCGTGCCGCTGTCGCTGCCGGACATCAAGGAGCTGGCCGGCATCCTGCGCGGCGAGGCCGCCGGCTGGCAACGCGAGCACGGGCGCAAGGTCGAGGTGGACAACGATGCCGCGCGCACCATCGTGCGCAACCTGCTGGGACTGTCCGCACCGGATGCGCGGCGGATCGTGCGCAAGCTGATCTACGACGACGGCGTGCTCAACCACGACGACCTGCCGGTGCTGATGCAGTCCAAGTTCAACCTGCTCAACCGCTCCGGCCTGCTGCATTACGAATACGCCACGGCCAGCTTCGCCGACATCGCCGGGGTGGATCGCGTGCGTGCCTGGGTGCGGCGGCGCCGCACGATCTTCCTGGCCGCCACGCCCGATCCCGCGCTCGACCCGCCCAAGGGCGTGCTGCTGCTGGGCGTGCAGGGCTGCGGCAAGAGCCTGGCGGCCAAGGCCATCGCCGGCGGTTTCGGCGTGCCACTGGTGCGGCTGGATTTCGGCTCGCTGTACGACAAATACCAGGGCGAGACCGAGAAGAACCTGCGCGAGGCGCTGTCCAGCACCGAGCTGCTGGCGCCGTGCGTGCTGTGGATCGACGAGATCGAGAAGGGCCTGGCCGGCGGCGGCGAGGATGGTGGCGTGTCGCGCCGCGTGCTCGGCTACCTGCTGACCTGGATGGCCGAGCGCAAGGCCAAGGTGTTCGTGGTGGCCACCGCCAATGCCGTGCAGGAGCTGCCGGCCGAACTGCTGCGCAAGGGCCGTTTCGACGAGATCTTCTTCGTCGACCTGCCGCGCCCGGAAGTGCGCGAGCAGATCTTCAGCATGCACCTGCTGCGTCGCCATCTGGACCCCGCCCGCTTCGACCTGCCGGCACTGGCCGCCGCCAGCGAGGGCTTTTCCGGCGCCGAGATCGAGCAGTCCATCGTCAGCGCGCTGTACGACGTCGCCGGCACCGACGCCACCCTGGACCAGCCGGTGCTGCTGGCCGCCCTGCAGGAAACCCGCCCGCTGTCGGTACTGATGCGCGAGCAGGTGGAAGCTCTGCGGGCGTGGGCGCAAAACCGCTGCGTGGCGGCGGATTGAGATTCGTCGCGGCACGTGAAGGACAGCGATTACACGGATGCCGTCGCAACACCATCCCATGACGGTGCCGGACATGCTGCTGGACACATTGCACGGACAACGAGACGTCATCCACGCCGCCTGCCGCAAGTACGGTGCGCGACGCATTCGCGTATTCGGGTCGGTGGCACGCGGCGAGGAGCGACCGGACAGCGACATCGATTTTCTGGTGGATTTTCCGCCCGGCCACGACCTGTTCGCCCAGCGCCTGCCCTTGGCCGAACGACTGGAGGAAATCACCGGCCGTCGACTCGACCTGATTCCCGAGCATGAACTCAACCGCCATCTTCGTGATGTCGTGCTGAAAGAAGCGGTGGATCTGTGAGCAAGACCTGGCAGGCCTATGCCAACCATGTTCTCGATGTCATCGGGAGAATCCGGCGCATCCAGCAGCGGGGTGACCTTGCTCTGGACGAGGTGCTGTACGACGCTTGACGAAGCCACCAGACAAGAACGCGATGCAAGCCGATGACCTGAAGAAACTGGTGACCACCCGGATGCCTTTCGGCAAATACGAGGGCCGGCTGATCGCCGATCTGCCGGGGGCGTATCTGGCCTGGTTCGCGCGCAAGGGTTTTCCGCCGGGGCAGCTGGGGCAACTGCTGGCGTTGGCGCTGGAGATCGACCACAACGGCTTGTCGGGACTGCTGGAGCCACTGCGCAAACCATCCGGCTGAGGTCGCTCAGCCCTGCTGCAAGGGCCAGCTGGCCAGCGCCTCGCGAGCCTGCTCGCGGCCGTGCTCGATCAGTTCGCGGGCGCGGTAGAACTCGTAGACGGTGGAGATGTCGCGCGGCAGTTCGATCAGCAGGTCGGGCTCGTAGGCGGCCAGGCGCAGGCGCGAGAGATTGGCCTGCATCAGGTCCATCGACTGGCTCAGCAATTCCCACGCGCCCGGCTCGCGCGGCTTGCCTTCGCTGCCGGGCAGCAGCCGGCCGAAGAATTCGCCGAGCCGGTGGCGATAGCCGAGGTCTTCCGGGGTTTCCGTCGCCACCACCGCCGGGGGCTGCGGCGGGCCGTCCAGGCTCACCGCGACCAGATAGTCGGCCGGGTCGCGGATCAGCGGCGTGACCGGCACCGGATTGAGCAGGGCCCCGTCGAGCATGCGGCGGCCCCCCAGCATGTGCGGGCGGAACACGGTGGGAATCGCGATCGAGGCGCGGACCGCGTCGAACAGCGAACCACGGGTCAGCCACACCTCGCGCTGGCGATCCAGGTCGGTGGCCACGGCGGTGAAGGCGATCGGCAGCTCCTCGATCAGCACGTCGCCGATCAGCTCGCGCAAGGTGCCGATGATCCGTTCGCCCTTGATCAGGCCGCCGCCGCTGAAGGTCCAGTCGAGCAGGCGCAGCACGTCGAGCTTGGCCAGCGTGCTGACCCAGTCGCGGTAGACGTCGAGCTTGCCCATGGCATGGATGCCGCCGATCAGCGCGCCCATCGAGGAGCCGGCGATCGCGGTGATGCGGAAGCCCCGGGCCTCGATCTCCTCGATCACGCCGATATGGGCCAGCCCTTTCGCACCACCGGCACCCAGCGCCAGCGCGATGGTCGGCCGCTCGTCGACGGAGATCGGCGCGACATCGGCAGGGGTCATATCATGGGACTTCATGCACACTCCCGGTCGTGGACCGCAGGTATCGCCATGGCATCTTTGCAGGCGGCCGCGGCGGGTTAGGATGGAACCAAGTTGTTGCGGCAACAAGCCTGCGGGGTAGCCATGTCACTTGAATTCGCCATTTCCTCCTCCGTACGCAACGGACTCGCCGGATGAGCTGGCAGGCATGGGCCACCGTGGCCCTGATCATCGTGGCGATGGGCCTTTTCGCCAGCGAGAAGCTGCGCATCGACCTGGTCGCCCTGCTGGTGCTGGCTGCGCTGGTGGTGCTGGGCATCATCAGCCCGGCCGAGGCGTTCAGCGGCTTCAGCAACGAGGCCACGGTGACGGTGGCGGCGATGTTCGCGCTGAGCCTGGGCATCGAACGCTCCGGCGCGCTGGAACCGCTGACCCGGCAACTGATGCGGATCCGCCGGCCATGGCTGCTGACCCTGGCGCTGATGCTGGCCATCGCGCCGCTGGGGGCCTTCATCAAGAACATCGCGCTGGTGGCGATGTTCCTGCCGCTGGCGCTGAAGGTGTGCCAGCGCACCCACACCTCGCCGGCGCGGGTGCTGATGCCGATGGCCTATGCCGCGCAGATGGGCGGCGTGTGCACCCTGATCGGCACCTCGTCCAACCTGCTCGCCGACAGTCTGGCGCAGGAACACGGCCTGCCCGCCTTCGGCGTGTTCGAGTTCAGCGCGATGGGCGCGGTGCTGGCCGGCGTGGGCATCGTCTACCTGATGGCGGTGGGCCGCTGGCTGCTGCCGCGCCATGTCGATACGCAGATGCCTGACGAGGCGGAAATCGGCAAATACGTCACCGAGCTGGCGCTGACCGCCGACTCGACCCTGCTGGGCAAGAGCATCGCCGATGCCCGGCTGGGCGAGCGATTCAACGTCTACCCGCTGGAGCTGCTGCGCGGCGAGAAGCGCATGTGGTCGCCGCGCTCGCAGGAACTGGCGGTCGGCGACGTGCTGCTGGTGCGCGGCGACTGGGACAAACTCGAGGAATTCCGTCGCCAGGCCAACCTGCGCAGCGCGCCGGACCGGCACTACATGGGCAACCCTGAGCAGCCGCGGGTGATGGTCGAGCTGATGGTGGCGCCGGCCAGCGCTGCCGAGGGCCGTACCGTCGACGAGACCGGCATCAAGTGGCGCTATGACGCCGTGGCGCTGGCGATCCATCGCCGCGGCCAGATCCTGCGCAACAAGCTCAGCGAGGTACGCCTGGCACTGGGCGACGTGCTGTTGCTGCTGGTGGAAGAGGAGGCCATGGCCAACCTGCGCGGCGACGAATCCTTCGTGGTGCTGAGCGAGCGCGAGGAGTCCCACCGCACCCCGCGCAAGGCCTGGTATGCCGCGGCGATCATGGCCGCGGTGGTGCTGGTGTCGGGCCTGAAGTGGCTGCCGATTCCGGTGGCCGCGATCAGCGGCGCGGTGGCGATGGCCATGGCCGGCTGCTACGGCCGCAAGGATGTCTACGAGGGCATCGACTGGAAGATCATCATCCTGCTCGGCGCGATCCTGCCGCTGGGCATCGCGATCGAGAAGAGCGGCCTGTCACAGGTGCTGGTGCAGGCCGGCATGGGCGTGGTCGGCAGCCATGGCCCGCTGGCCGCCCTGCTGATGGTCTACCTGCTCACCGCCCTGCTCACCGAGCTGATGGGCCACAACCCGTCGGTGGTGCTGATGGTCGGCATGGCCGCCTCGGTTGGCCATGCCATGCACGTCGACCCGCGGCCGTTCGTGGTGGCGGTGGCATTCGCCGCGGCCACCTCGTTCGCCACCCCGGTCGGCTACCCCACCAACACCATGGTCTATTACGCCGGCGGCTACCGCTTCACCGACTTCATGAAAGTCGGCATCCCGCTGATCGCGATCTTCTGCGCCCTGTCGATGTGGCTTATTCCCCACTTCTGGCCGTTCCAGCCCGCGCCATAGGCGCAGGCTGGAACGGCCAGAAGTGGGGAAGGGAATGGGGAGTAGGGGATGGGGAATAGGAAAAAACTCGCACGGGCGAGCTTCTTCCTATTCCCCATTCCCCATTCCCTATTCCCGGCTCAAAGATATCCGCCGAGGGCGAGCTGCAGCATGATCTTCGTTTCCTCGCGCAGGGACAGCGGGGCGATGATTTCGGCGTCGGGGCCGTACTTGAGCACGTCCATCAGCAGCTCTTTCGAGTTGGAGTACGGCAGCTTCAGTTCGTAGCGGCCGTCGGGCAGCCATTCGCCCTTCTGCTGCGAGTGCCAGTGCTCGTCGGCGACCCAGCGCGAGGCGTGTTGCGAGAAACGGATGGTGGCCCAGGCCCGGGGTTTGCCGGCGAAGATGCCGTAGCTGGAGGCCAGCAGTTCGTTGAGATCACCCTCCTTCACGTCGGTCGCCGCCGTGTCCAGTGCCTGGGCATCGACGATGCGATCCACCGCGAAGCTGCGCAGGGCCTCGCGATCGTGGTCCCACACGTCGAGGTACCAGTTGTCGCGGTAGTGGGTCAGCCGCTGCGGTGACACCGTGCGACGGCTGTCGGTATTGGTGGTGCGGGCGCGGTAGCGGAAGCGCAACTGCTTTCTTTCCAGCACCGCGCCGGCCACCACCCGGAACACTTGCTGGTCCAGCTTGCGTTCGCCCCACGGGATTACCCGGATGCGCTCGATCGGCAGTGATTTGCCGCTGTCCTGGTGCGACAGCAGGCCTTCGATGCGGTTCTTGAACGGCGCCAGCGCGCCGGCCAGCACGCCGGGGCCGGAGCGGCCGATCAGTTCGTTCAGCGCCAGCAGCGCGGCCAGCTCGTCGGAAGTCAGCCACAGTCCCGGCAGCTCGAACTTTTCGCCCTCGCCCTGTTCATAGCGGAACGCCGCCTGCTCGCCGCCGGCGCTTTCGATCGGCGCGCCCAGCGCGTCGCGCAGGAAGGCCACGTCGCGGTACAGGGTGGCGCGCGAGCATTCCAGTTCGCTGAGCAGGCGCGGCAACGGCACCGGATAGTGCGCCGATTTCAGCAGGCGATGCAGGGTCAGTATGCGTTCGTAACGATCCATGGCACTCGTCTAAGGCAGGCTTTGATGGCGCGTTGTAGCATGGGCGCGGTACGGAGTGCCCGCAAGCCCAAGGCAGGGCTGGTTTTCCCCCCTGAGCTGGCCATTTGCCCCCCGATCCATGAAACCTTTCAGCGCCCCACCCAATGCGGACGTTCCGGCGAACGACGACGCCGCGCCCACGCATCACGAATCGACCTCGGCATTCTGGCGGGTGCTGGCAGCCAGCGGCTATGGTCTGTGGGCCTGGATGGGACTGGCGCTTGCGTTGGGCATGTATCCGCTGGGTCGTGGCAGTACGCTGATTCCACTGGCCATCGGCACGGTGATGGCCAGTGCCGGCCTGCTGATGGCATGGCTGCCCTGGACCTCCACCACTGACTGGTATGGCTGGCGACCACGCCAGGACCTCCGGCCCACGCATGCCGCCATGCTGGCGCTGGTGACCTATCTGCCCATGTTGGCCGTGGGAGGCCTGGCACGTGGCGAAAACGATTTCTGGGCCACCCGCCTGGCCGGCGCGGCACTGCTGCTGTGCAGCGTGGCCAGCCTGACCTGTACCGGCTATCGCGTTCGCTACCGGTTGTCGCCAGCTCATCTTCAGCAGACCACCTCGTCACTGCCGGCCAGCCGGATGATTTTCGCCGGCTATTCCGGCGGCCTGTGGCTGTGGCTGTGCCTGCTTACCCAGAACGATCCGGCGTTCACCACCGGATTGCACCCGTGGATTCTGTTGCTGCTGGTGCTGGCCCTGCTGCTGGGCCTGATCGAGGGCCTCGACTGGCAGGCGCTGGGCGCGACGGTCAACCCTCCGTCCTCGGCGCAGTTGGATGCGTTGCGACCCACGCGCTTCGTCGCGGCACTGTTCACCTACGTGCTCCCCTGCGTGGCACTGCTGCTGGCGCAGCACGAGGGGATCGACCTGGTCGCTGCATCGCTGGCCGTGCCCAGTTGCCTGCTGGGCAAATGGCTGGAGCGCCGCATGTATGAGCCGCTGCTCTCCGGCAGTCTGTAAGGCTGCCATGGCGATCGACGAGATTTGTTCATTGCAAGTTCAAGGCCTCCCGTTAAGGTAACCAGTTACCTTTTTTTAACGAGACGGACCTACCCCATGAAGAAGACCCTGATCGCCGGCCTGGTGCTGGCCGCATTCGCGAGCTTTTCCGCACAGGCCCAGGACGCTGTCGCCAACGGCGGCTGGAGCGGCTCGGGCGAGTTCGGCTTCGCCTCCGCCACCGGCAATTCGCGCTCGCAGAACATCAACGCCAAGCTCGGCCTGAATCAGGAAAACGAGCAGTGGAAGAACAGCTTCTTCGTCGACGCGTTGCGCTCCAAGAGCCAGCAGACTGTGGTCGACGAGGCCGGCAACACGATCAATCAGTTCAACACCACCGCCAACCGCTATGACGCCGGCGCCTCGGTCGGCCTGAAGCTGGACCCGCGCAGCTACATCGTCGGCGCGGCGCGCTACGAGCACGACGATTTCGGCGCCAACCTGTGGCAGGGCATTGTGTCGCTCGGTTATGGCTACATCGCCCTGAAGAATGAGCGCAACGAGCTGTCGTTCGAAATCGGTCCCGGTTACAAGCGCTACCAGCCGGCTGCCGTCGACACGCTGGTCGATGGCGAGGTGATCCACGTGCGCCAGCCGACGGAAAGCGAAGTGGTCGGCCGCGGCCTGGTCAACTACAAGTTCAAGCTCAGCGAGAACACCGCCTTCGAGGATACGTTCCTGGTCGAAGCAGGCTCCAAGAACACCTACCTGCAGAACGATGCCGGCCTCGCCGTCAGCATGACCAGCAAGCTGGCGCTGAAAATCGGCTTCCAGGTGCGCCACAACAGCGACGTGTTGCCGGGCACCAAGAAGACCGACACGCTGACCACCACCAACCTGGTCTACAGCTTCTGATTCCCCTCGCGGGTACAGGATGAAGAAAACCCGGCTTCGCGCCCGGTTTTTTTTCATCCGCGGATATCTGCCTGCGCCGGCTCAGGGCATCACGAAGGACTTGACCAGGGTCAGCTCGCCCGGGTTGCGCATCGGCACGTTGAACACCTGGCGCTTCTCGTTCGGGGTGTTCTCGTCGGTGAGAATCACCACCTGCGCCACGGTCAGCTCCTTCTCGTCGCCACCGTAGCCGCTGCCGTAGTAGTTCACGTAGACCAGGTAGGTGCCGCTGATCGGCGCCGCGTTGGAGTAGATCTCCGGGCCGTAGCCGGTGGTCACGTCGACATCCAGCGAGCCGCCGTTGGGCACCACGCGATCGCCGTAATAGGCGTGCTGGCCATCGGGCGAAACCACGTGCAGGTCCAGGTCGGTGCCGTCGCTGTCCCACGACAGCAGCACGCGCAGGCGCGGCGCGGTCTTGCCCGCGTAGGCTTCGTAGAACTGCACGCGCTGGCTGGCGCCATCGGCATCGCGCATCTCCACGCTGTTGCTGCCGGGACCGAACGCGTACGGGCGCGAGAAATGCCCGTCGGACTCCACGCGCTGCGGCATCGCCACGCCGTTGACGATCAGGGTGGCCGGCGTGCCGCGGGAATCCCCGTCATCGGCCGCGGCCTTGGGATGCTGGCGGATCTCGCCGGCAATGGTGGCGCTGGCGGCCTGGCCTTCCGGCGTGTTCACCGCCGCCGCGGGGTAGTGCACTTCCTGGGTGTAGCTGGACTGGTCGCCGGCCGAATGGCGCCAGCCGTTCAGCGGCGTGCTGAAGCTGACCTCCGGTTTGGCCTGCTGCGCCAGCGACGGGCCGCCGGCGAGCAGGCCGAGGAGGGCAATGAGAGGAATGCGGGCGGACGTCATGGGTGGATCCTGGCTCGTGGCGATGGCATGGATGTCAGAGGCTGATCGAACGGATCAGCGTCAGTTCGCCGACCTTGCGCAGCGGCACCATGAAGGTCTCGCGTCGCTCGTCGACGGTGTTCTCGTTGAAGATCAGGCTGAGCTGCGCGGTGATCAGTTCGCGCTGGTGGGCCGCGTCGTCGAAGTTGTAGCCGGTGCTGTCGAAATTGCCCCAGTAGTTCACGTAGAACAGCCAGTTGCCGTGCATCGGCGCGGCGCTGGAGAAGATCTCGGGGCCGGCGCCGTCGACGCTGTCCACGTCCAGCCCGCCGCCTTCGGCCAGTTGCGGCTCGGCCCAGAACGCATGGCCGCCGTCGGGCGAGACCACGTGCAGGTCGACCTCGGCCCTGGCGTCGTCCCAGGTCAGGATGGCGCGCAGCCTGGCCTGGGTCTTGCCGCTCTGCGCCTCGTAGAACTGCAGGCGCTGGCGCTCGCGGCCGTTGGCACTGATCAGCTCGACGCTGTTGGAACCGGCGCCGAAGGCGTACGGGCGGGCGAAGCGGCCTTCGCCGTCGGCATACAGCGGCATCGCATTGCCGTTGACGACCAGGGTGGGCGGTTCGCGCTCGTCCATGTGCTGGCGCAGCCGGCCCTCGATCAACGTGCGGTACTTCTGCCGGCCGCGGTCCACCGGCGGCTTGGGATAGGCGGCAACGTGGCGCTCCAGCTCGTCACCCACGCCGCTGTTGACCCAGCCGGCGCGCGGGCCGTCGAGGTCGGCCACCTGGCCGGCGCTTTGCTGACGGGCCGGCGCCGCGCCGGCCACGCCGCACGGCAGGGCGGCGGCGAGGAAAAGGACAAGCCACCGACGACTCATGGCTGAGCCTCCTGTGGCCGGGTACGCAACAGCGCACGGGCGCGCGCTTCGACGAAACGTTCGTCCTGGCCGCGCGGATGGTGGGCAAAGGCGAGGTGCAGGTATTCATGGGCCAGCGCGATGCGGTCCTCCTCGCTGGCCAGTCCGCTCACGTAGAGCCGGTTGCGGCGGGCATCGGCGTACGGGCGGCCCTCACGCAAGGCGCATACGGCCGGCGCCGCCGGGGTTTCATAGCCGGGCTCGCCGGCCAGCCGGCGCGTCCACTGCGGGATCTCGCGATCGATCCAGGCTTGCGCACCCGCCAGCGGGCGGCAGTCACCGCCCAGCGGACTGAGGAAGGAGGTCAGCGTGGCATCGGGCCAGCTGCGCGCCAGGATGGCATCGAACGGCAAGCCCTGGCGCGACAGCGCCACCGCCTGCTGCCACGAAAGCTGCGCCGGCGCCGCGCGATCGCGGTGGTATTGCACGCTGGCGCCACCGAGCACGAGGGAGTCGGTCCAGCTGGCGGCATGCATCGCCGCAACGCTGGCCGGACGCGGTGCCACCCGCTGCGTGCGGCTGCTGTCGGCAATGTGCCAGCAGCCGCGGTCCAGCGGGGCCTGTTGCAGCAGGTAGCTGCGCGCCGCGACCGCCAGCGCCTGGGCGGCAGCCGTCTCGCTGGCGTCGCCTTCGCGATCGAGCACGCGGGCAACGTAATCATTGAGGCCCAGCCGGCCACGGATGCGCGGCACGCCGTCGGCCCCGTGACGCAGCGCCAGTTCGCCGTGGCTTTCGATCTCCAGCCAGTTGCCGTTGACGAAGCCGACGCGGTAGCGGCCATCGAGCGCGCCATCCGGCACCGTGGCATGGCCCTGTGCGGGCAACACCTCGCGGATCGGATAGCGCTCGAAATAATCGACCACCACGCAGGCGGCACTGTCGTCCACCGGTACCTGCTGCAGCAAGGGCCGCAGCTGCGGCGCCGCGGCGGCCAGCGCGCGATGGCTGCCACCGGGCCCGGACAGCCACACCGGCGTGCCATCGGCCAGCCAGCCGGCAGCACCGCCGATCGAACCGCCACCCGCTGCCGGCATGGTCCAGGTCTTGGCACGCAGCAGGCTGCCGTAGTCGGCCACGGTGCCCTGGCCGTAACCCTGGGTGATCACCGAGATCAGCGTGTGCGCAGCCTGTTCGCGCGCCTCATCGGGCACCGCGCGCAACGCGGCCAGCAGATCGGCCACGGGCACCTGCTGCTCCGGGCGCAGGTTGGACAGCTGCTGCAGCCAGGCCGGCGCCTGCCGCTCGTGCCAGTAGTCGCGCCACTGCACGGCGTCGAGGCCGAGCCGGGTCGGCTCGAAATAGAGGCCGCACGACTGCACCAGCGCCTGTTCGCGATCGATCTTGTCGCCGGCATGGCAGCAGTAGACCTCGTCGTCCCGCCGCTGCGCTTCCTCGCCGCAGCGATAGTCGTCCGAAGGCAACCGGCGGTCGACCAGGTAGCTGTAGACGAACAGCTTCCACACGCTGCCAAGCGGTGTCTCGCGGGAAGCGGGAAGCGCCTGCATGCTCGCCGACGTCAGCGGATGCCCGCCATCCAGTTGCCACTCGCCGGCCGCACTGCCCGCAGGTTGCCAGGCGAAGCGCAACGGCACGCCGGCCGACGCTGCCATCGGCAGCGTGGCCAGCAGCCAGGCCATGCGGCCAAGCACTCGCCGGGAGCGGACGCGGCGCATGCCAGGCCTACTTCACCGTCAGCGGCGGCGGGTTCTTGCCGTCGTTCTCCAGCGCCTTGGCTTCCGGCTGATACATGCGGAAGAAGCGCGCCGGCGGCAGCACGAAACGACCGGGCAGCGAGAAGCGCACCAGCTGGCGATAGACCTGGACGTGGTCCAGGCTGGCCACCGGCTGGCGATAGGACAGCTCGCCCATCTCGTGCTTCACCTGACGCACCGGGGCGCGCTGCTGCATGCCGTTCTCGCCGGCGCCATCGAGGCCGGTGATGGTCAGGCCCCAGGTACTGGCCTCGACATCGCCGCCGGGCGGCAGCGGCACTTCCAGCAGGCCGTAGCGGTAGCTGGTGTCCTGTCGCGGGGTCAGCGTGACCTCGTCCACGTACAGGGCGTTGGCGTCGATCGGCTCGCCCTCGGCCACGGCTTCGGCGGCATAGGTGCGTCCTTCGTCCAGCTCCAGGTCACCGCTGCTGTTGGTCCGCGGTGCCTGGGCCACCAGCTTGTACAGCTTGCGCTGCAGCTTCACCGGCAACTGCGAGGCTTCATCGGCATGGCTGCGGTAATCCAGCACCGCCACCGGCGCATCGCCACCGGCCGCGCTGGCCAGCGACAGCTGCGTCGGCAGGGCCTTGCCGGTCCACTGCCATCCGGCGACGCCGGTCGGGCTGGGCGAGGCCTGCCAATGACCGTTGCCGACGTCGGCCGGCGCCAATGCCGGGCTGGCCGCGCCGGGCTGGCCGCCCAGCGCCTGCTGCAACCAGGTCAGCGCCACCGCGCGTTCCATCGTCGGCATGTCTTCACTGATCTGCGCCAGCAGGGCGGTGCTGCGACCCGGATCGGGCTGGCCGAGCATCAGCAGGCTCTGCGCGAACGGCGAGGAACTGCTCTGCAGGCCAAGCCGCGCTTGCGCCGACAGCGCGGCCAGCGCCGCCGGCTGCGGGCGACCCAGCCCGCGGTAGATCTCGCCGGCCAGCACCACGGCCAGCTGCTTGCCCTCGAGCGAATCGGGGGCCATGAACACCACGCTGTCGTGCGGGCCCAGGCCGGAGGGCTTGCCGTCCAGATCCAGCTGGTCGGCCAGGCCGTCAAGCTGGGTCTGCACCGGCAGGCCCATGCGCTGCGCCCAGTACAGTTCCAGCGTGCGATGCAGCACCGGCGCATCCTCGCTGTCGCGGTAGGACTCCAGCACCTGCTTCCAGTTGTCCTGCGGCAGATCCAGGCCCAGCGTGCGGCTGGCCAGCCAGTCGGCGTAATAGGCGTAGGCGGTGAGGAACGGATCGCCACCGCTGCCATCGCCCCACCAGCCGAACACGCCACCCTCGCCGGCCAGCATGGCCAGGCGCTGGCGCTCGGTGCGCAGCAGGCCGTCGATGCCCTGGGTGACATCGTTGCCGCCGGCCACGTTGCTGCCGGTGCGGGCGTAGCTGCCTGCCGCCAGCGCCAGCGGAATCAGACGGCTGGACGTCTGTTCGACGCAGCCATACGGGTACGCCGCCAGCTCGTCGGCGACACGGGCGAACTGGCTGGTGGCGCTGTCGAGGAAGCGCAGGCGCAAACCGTCCGCGTCGGCCGGCAGCGGCAAGGGCAAGGTGTCGCCGCCATTGCCCAGCGGCAGGCTGATCTGGCGCTGCGACAACCAGCCGGCCGGTGCGATCGACAACGCGGTTTCCAGGCTGTCCACCACCTTGCCGTCACGCGAGAGCTGCGCGCTGACCGTGCCGTTGCCGATCGCGTCGACCGGCAGGCTCAGCACGTTGGGGCCACGGTGCAGGGTGACCTTCTTGTCCAGTGCCAGCCCCGCGCCCTTCACCGAAAGCTGCGCATCGACGTCGTCCTTGCCCTGGTTGAACGCCACCATGTCCAGCCGCGGCTGGTCGCCGGAACGGAAGTGGGTGGGGCCGGTCCATTTCAGGTACAGCGGCTTGTCCGACAGCACGTTGGCGGTGGTCTGGCCGACCACGCCCTGCGGCGTGGTGGCACGCACGGTGACGCGCCAGCGCGCCAGCGAGTCGGGCATGGTGAAGCTCATGTGCGCGTGGCCGCTGGCGTCGGTGGCCAGGTCGGCTTCCCACGCGGCGGTGTCCTTCTCGTCGCGGCGCGGACGCTCCAGCACCTTCACCGCGCGCTCGTTGTAGCGCCCGCTGGACGGCACGCCGGGCAGTGCCGACAGCGACATGTCGTAGCTGATGAAGTTGAGGCTGGAGGTGGTGCGCACGCTGTTGCGACGCGGGTGGTAGAAGAAGTCGACGATGCTGGGCGCGATCTCCGGCTGCAACACGTAGACCATCTCGTCGACCACGCTGACCGTGAGATTGGCCGGCACCGGCTTGCCGTCGAGCATGCTGGTGATGTCCAGGCTGACCTTGTCGCCAGGCGCGTAGACCGGCTTGTCGCCCTTCACCTGCAACGCCACCTGCGGCTGCGCCACCACGATGCCGGCGTTCTCGAAGGCATAGTCGCCATCGCGCACCTGCAGCACCGAGAAGGTCATGTTGGGGCTGAAGGCCGACTCGATCGGAATCCGTGCGCGGTACTGGGTGGGCGAGATCTTCTCGATCTTCAGCCAGTCACCGCCGCTGCCGAGCAGGGCGTGGCGCTCGACCTTGTCGCGCTCCAGCGTCAGCAGCGCATTGTCGACCGGCTGCGGGAAGGTGATCAGCGCCTCGGCGGTATCGCCGATCGCGTAGCGCGGGCGGTCCAGCACGATCTGCACGCTGCCCGGCGCGGCCACCACGCCGTCACCGGCAACCCAGTGGCTGGTCGCCGCCAGCAGGTTGCCGTGCTGGTCCTTCACCGACAGCGTGTAGGAACCGGGCTTGGGCGGGGTCACCGCGAAATGCACGGTGTCGCCCTTGCCGGACAGCTCGCCGGTGGTGCTGGTCTGGTCTTCCAGGCGGATCAGTTCCCAGCGGCTGGGCAGCTGCGCCGGCGCATCGTTGGCGCTGCCGCCGGCACTGGCCGGCAGCGGCTGGGCGGCCAGGGTGAAGTCGACCTTCTCGCCCGGCTGGGTGACGTTGCCCGGTGCGCTCAGGCGGTACGGCGTGACGCCGCGCGCGACCAGCAGCTCGCGGCTGATGCGCACGCGCCAGGCGGCACCGTCACTGGCCAGCACGGTGATCACGTAGCGGCTGGGATCCTTGGCCGGCGGCAGGTGCAGCGGCACCTTGCCGTCGTCGTCGGCCACCAGTTCCTGCTGGTCCAGCTTGACCGGGAACAGGCCGGCGTAGCGCAGCTCGCCCTCGACCATGCTGATCTGCTGGCCGCGCACGCTGACCGACACATGCGCGTTCTTGACCGGGCGGCCATCGGGATAGGACAACTGGATATGGCCATCCAAAGCCTCGCCGGTGCCGTAGTCGGGCTTGTCCATCACCAGGGCGACGTCGAAGTGCGGCTTGACGTATTCGGCCACGCGGAACGCGCTGCCGTACTCGTTGCCGCCGTAGCGGAAACGCAGGGTGTAGCCGCCGGCGCCGGCATTGGCGGGCAGGGTGAAGCGGGTGTCGGCGCCGTGCTGCGGATCCATCTGCACGTGGCTGCTGACCAGCGGCGAGCCGTTCGGGTCGAGCACGTCCAGGTCGATGCGACCGGCGGCCACCGGAGTGGAATCGGTGGCGTTGTGGAAGTCGCGGCCGACGAACTTCACCTGCACCTCGTCGCCGGGACGGTACATGGGGCGATCGGTGACGGCGTACAGCTTGGCGTTGTAGATCTCGCTGTCGTAGTAGAAGTTTTCCGAGATGAACACGCCACCGGCGCTGTCCTGGCCGATCAGGTAGCTGTGCTCGGGACTGGCATGGTCCATCTGCAGCACGCCGTCGCTGCCGCTGCGGCCGCTGCGCAGCACGCCCAGGCCGTCGGTCCACTGCAGGTCGACGTTGCCGGCTGGCTTGCCCAGATGGCGGTCGGTGGTCCACACCAGCATGCCGTCATGGGTGCTCTTGGTCACCGCCACGGTGTCGGTCACGAACAGCAGCGTGTTGGCGCGATGTGCGCCGATGATCGCCTCGACCAGGTACAGGCCGGGCTTCAGCTTGCCCACCGGCACCATCACGTTGCCGCTGTTGGGGGTGAGGAAATCGGAGCTGGAGCCGGCCAGATCCACCCCGGCCGGCGGCTGGATCGCCTTGGCGTCCCACAGCGGATAGCGGAAGCGATCGACCAGGTCGTAACCCTTGAGCGGCTCGAACTGCGGGTTGTTCTCGAACCGGCTGGGCTGGTTCAACGCCTCGCCCGCGCTCAGCTGCGGCGCCTGTTCGACGGCCTTGCTGCGGGTGTCGGCGGAAAGGATGCGCTGCCACGAGCGACGAGTCTGCTGGTACCAGCTGTCCCACAGGTAGGTCAGCGTGTTGGCCAGGCCTTCGCCGCGATAGTTCGGCCGGGTCTCCACCCGGTGCAGGTTCTTCTGTCCCTTGAGGAAGGCCAGCGGCTGGTCGATGCGGTAGACCAGGATGTCGGCACCGGCATAGCGCTTCAGCTCCTCGGCGTCGTAATCGGGTGCCTCGACCCGCACCTTGGCCACCTCGTCGCTGCCGAAGCTGGCATCGGTGAGCAGGAAGAACGGCTCGCCCTGGAAGGTGGCGTAGTCACTGGAGGTGACCGCCGCCAGGGTGGGGTCGCCGTCAGCCCGCACGGTGCCGGCGGAAACCAGCATGACGGCGGCGCACAAGGCAGTGCAGGTCAGGCGCGAGAGCGGAGTTGGCAGGCGTTGCATGATGGACATCCCTGATGGGTTCGGTCGTGCGTCGTTCATCGCGAAAGAAAAGCCAGCCGGAACACCCCGATGAAGTTCGGGTTGTTGCCGTCCGGCTGCCAGCGCGGGTCGGGCCAGCGCAGCAGCTGGCCCACGGGTACCGCGCGCAGGCCGTTGTCGTGGGCGTTGCTGCTGCCGGTGTGGTAGGCCACGTAGCGGCCCATCCACACCATCAGGTGCTGCTCGTCGCCCTGGTCGAAGAACAGCAGGTCGCCGTTGCGCGCCTGGTTGATGTCGCGCGAGACGAAGCGGCTGTTGGCCTGGATCAGTGCCAATGCGGTGACGAAGGCGCTGCTGTGGCCATCCACCGTGGTCCAGCCCTGGCCCAGCCCGCGCTGGGCCTCGGTCAGCTCCAGCTCCGGCGGCAGCTGTCGCGCGCTCATGCCGTTGGCGCGCAGCCAGCGCGCATCATGGGTCTTGAACGACTCGTTGACCGCGAAGCGCACCAACCCGGCGCAATCCCGATGCACCCAGCGCGGGGTCGGGCCCTGGCGCAGTTGCTCGTTGATGATCCGCGTGAACCACGAACGGAACACCTGCGACTGCGCCGGCGTGAGCTGTGCGGCCGGCGCGGGCGTCATGGCCTGCGCCGGTACGGCGGACGCCAGCCACAGCGCAACGGCCATCAGCAGTGCCACGCCACCGGCAAGCACACTTCGCTCATCGGACCGGCGGCCACGCACGCCAGCCGCGGCCCGGCTGCGGAAACACGGCATTCCCAGGCTCACGCCGACCTCAGCGCGCCGCGCCCGCGGGCGCCTGCTGCCATTGCACCGGCACCCAACCGCGCCGGCCCGGCAGCTCGTCGGGCAATTGCAGCGACAGCGCGGGATAGCCACCGAGCACGCGCAGGCGGGGAATCAGGTACTGCGTGGCGGCCGTGCGGAACACCGGCTCCTGGCTCTGCGGCAGGGCGGCAAAGGATTCGCGTTCGGCCAGCTTGGCCAGTGCATCCGGGCTGATCCGCGCCACCACATGCTGCGTGTTGCCCTCCATGCTGTCGGCCATCGCCGGCCAGCTGTGCGACAGCACCGAAAGCGCGTCGTTGACCAGGCTGCCATCCGGCGAGAACAGCACGTAGTCGCCCGACACCGCCAGGGTGACCGGGAAGTAGCGACCGGAGGAAAGCTGGTCGGCGTGCGCGGATTTGTCGGCCAGCTCCGAGCCGTAGCGGGCGCTGACGTCACGCTGCCACTGCGTGCTGTCGGCGGCACCCTGACGGGTTTCCACCGGCAGGCGGCCATCGGCCGTGCCCGCGCCGGCCTCGTGCGCGCCGATGACCTGGCTGAACACCTTCTGCAGCTGCGGCTGCATCGATGCGGCCAGCTCGGGCTTGGCCAGTTTCGCCACGAACAGCGGCGAGGACAGCCGCGACTTGCCGTACCAGCAAGCCGCCGCCGGGCCGGCGAACGCGGAAGCGAGCGCGTCGGCATCCTGCTCGCCCACCACCGCCGTCAGCATCGGCCTGGCCGATGCCCAGTCCAGCGGCAGGCTGACGCAGGCGGCCGGGTCGGTCGGCAAGGCTTGCCACAGCGCCGTGCTGTTCCACTGGCCGGAAAGTTTCGACGGATCGATCAGCGCCCGCGTCGACCAGGGCTGCTCGCCACCGGCGAAGTCGAAACGCAGCGCCTCGATGCCGGGGAAGAACGGCTGGTAGCCGAAGGACAGGAATTTCGCCGAGACCAGCAACTGGTGGCCCTTGATGCCGTCCAGCTTCGGGCCGTCGCCGCCGGCCAACGCGCTCTTGGCCCAGGCCAGCACCGCGTTGTCGTCATCCAGAAGATCGCCGAGCAGTTCGCCGCGGTCGCCGTCCACCGCGCCCTCGTCATCCAGCAGCATGCCCGGATCGGACAGCGCCACCATCCGCTCGCCATGCACCGCGAACAGCAGGTTGTGCCGGTAACCGTAGGCCAGCGCGTAGAGCGTGGTGTCGTCGCCATCGACCTTGATCTGGCCGACCTTGCGCAGCTGGCTGTCGTCCATCGCCACGTTGGCGATGCCCTGCAGCAGGCGGCTCAGGCCGTTGCGCTGGCTGACCAGCGCCCAGTACTGCAACTTGCCGCGATCACCACGCCACAACGCCACTTCGGCCGGCTCGTCCAGCACGCGGCGGATCACCTCGTCGCCCAGCTCCAGCTTGTGCTCGTAGGCGATCCGGCGCAGCGTGCCGGCCAGCGACAGGCGCGCCTCGTTGATCTCGTAATAGCTGACGAAGTCCTCGCTGAGCACGTCGTGCAGCAGCGGCACGCGCAGCAGGTCGCGTGGCAATGCGGAGAGATGTTCGGAAAGGATCAGCGCGTCAGGCTGGCCCAGTTCAATGTCGGCCAGCCGGGCGGTGATCTTCACCTGCGGCGCCATCGGTCGCCAGATCGCCTTGACCAGTACCGCCGCCGCGCCCAGTGCCACCAGGGCCGCGCCACCAAGCAGCAGCTTCTTTCCGCGAGTGATTGTCATCGTCGTGTCCGCTTTCCAAGCTTCGGCGTGATGCCGATCCACCAGTTTGAGGATCCCCTCGATCCGCAGCCGATGGCCGGCCCGGATCGCGCCCCTGAATGATGCACGGCCGGCACCACCGGACAAGCATACCGGCTCACTCCGACGCCTGCCTGACGACAATGTGTTTTTTGAATGGCAGCTTCGGCTTCCTTGCCTGGCCGATCGGATCATGGAAGCAATCGGGGCATGGGCCGCGAAGGGGGCCTCTGCGGTCCGGATGCAGGTACGCGGATTTGCCGGTTTGGGGTGGGGAGCAATATCGGCGCGCCCAGAAGCATCGCCCGCGAGCGGGCTCCTGCAACGGGGCGGGCGATTCACGGCCTCACTTCAAAACGCGACCTGCACCCCACCCGTAGGAGCCCGCTTGCGGGCGATGCCTTTCGACGGCTCCGACAGCAAGAGCATCGCCCGCGAGCGGGCTCCTGCAACGGGGCGGGCGATTCACGGCCCCGCTTCAACACGCGACCTGCACCCCACCGGTAGGAGCCCGCTTGCGGGCGATGCCTTTCGACGGCTCCGGCAGCGAGAGCATCGCCCGCGAGCGGGCTCCTACGGGTGGGGTGCTGGTGCGCGGCTTCACGTCGGGCGGTGCCCGACCTGTGGCTTCCTGCCGGCGGCTGGATCAGTGTCCGGCAAGCAGTTCGCCGGCGCCCTGTTCGAACAACTGGTCGGCCACCGCGCGGCCGAGTGCGAGCGGATCCTCGCCACTGCCCTGCGCCTGCAACAGGCGGCCATCGGTCGCATCGCCGACCATGCCGCGCAGATGCAGGCCGTGCTCGCCGCGTACGCACCAGGCACCCACCGGCACCGTGCAGCTGCCACCCAGCGCCTGGTTCATCGCCCGCTCGGCACCCACGGTCAGGCGCGTGTCGGTATCGTCCAGCGCCGCCAGCAAGGCCAGCACGCCGGTCTGCCCGGCACGGGCCTCGATCGCGATCGCCGCCTGCCCCGGCGCCGGCAACCAGTCCGGCGCGGCCAGGCGGGAGCGGATGCGCGAGGCCAGATCGAGCCGCTCCAGGCCGGCGCAGGCCAGGATGATCGCGTCGTAATCGCCGTTGTCGAGCTTGCCCAGCCGGGTACCCACGTTGCCGCGCAGATCCAGCAGCTGCAGGTCCGGCCGCAACGCGCGCAGCTGTGCCTGACGGCGCAGCGAGGAGGTGCCCACGCGCGCGCGCTGCGGCAGATCGGCGAGATGCTCGTGGTGATTGCTGACGAAGGCATCGGCGGCATCGGCGCGGGGCAGGATCGCCGGCAGGGTGAATGCCGGCTCCAGCTCGGCCGGCACGTCCTTCAGCGAATGCACGGCCAGGTCGGCGCGACCTTCCAGCATCGCCACTTCCAGCTCCTTCAGGAACAGGCCCTTGCCGCCGATCGTGGCCAGCGGCTTGTCGAGGATCTCGTCGCCGCGGGTGCTCATCGGCACCAGTTCCACCACCAGGCCGGGATGCGCGGCACGCAACAACGCGGCCACATGCTCGGCCTGCCACAGGGCCAGCGCGCTCTTGCGGGTGGCAATACGCAGGGTGGAAGGGTTCATCGGGACTCCGCACGTTTCGGCAAGCGTGCATTGTCGCGTAGTTTGCCCGGCGCGGCCCAGCGGCGATTCGGCGCAGGTGGCCCGCCCCGGCGGAGCGGGCTAGGATGCGTGGCATCACACGGGAGCTCACCATGCAAAGCGGCAATCCGGCGCTCAACAAGAACACTTTCCTCGACGCGGCCAGCGGCGCGGTGGTTTCGCGCGACCACGACGCCATGACGATCAACGGCACCATCAACAAGACCAGCCTGCTGCTGGTGCTGGTACTGGTCGGCGCGATGTTCAGCTGGAGCCGGTTCACCGGCCCGGAAAGCATGTCGACGCTGGTCCCGCTGATCCTGGTCGGCGCCATCGGCGGCCTGGTGCTGGGCCTGCTCACCAGCTTCAAGCAGACCTGGGCACCGTATACCGCGCCGCTCTATGCGGTGCTGGAAGGACTGTTCATCGGTGCGCTGTCGGCGATCTTCGAGCTGCGCTTCCCCGGCATCGTGATGCAGGCAGTGGCACTCACCTTCGGCACCATGGCGGCGATGCTGCTGGCCTACCGCAGCGGGCTGATCCGTGCCACGGAGAAGTTCAAGCTCGGCGTGGTGGCGGCCACCGGCGGCATCGCGCTGCTTTACCTGATCAACTTCGTGATGGGCTTCTTCGGCCACTCGATCGGCTTCATCCACGGCAGCAGCACCCTGGGCATCGGCTTCAGCGTGCTGGTGGTGATCGTTGCCGCGATGAACCTGATCCTGGACTTCGACCTGATCGAAACCGGTGCCCAGTCCGGCGCACCGAAGTACATGGAGTGGTACGGCGCGTTCGCGCTGGTGGTCACTCTGGTGTGGCTGTACCTGGAACTGCTGCGCCTGCTGTCGAAGCTGCAGTCGCGCAACTGAGCCACCGGCGGAACCGCTTCGGGCCAGGCCGGGCGACACCGGGCCTGGCCTGATGGCTCATGGGCTGCCGGCCAAAGCCTCGTCGACGATCTGCTGGGCTTCACCCAGCAGCGACTGCAGGTGGTCGGTGCTCCTGAAGCTTTCGGCGTAGACCTTGTAGATCGCCTCGGTGCCGGAAGGGCGGGCGGCAAACCAGCCATTGGCGGTGACCACCTTGATGCCGCCGATGGCGGCATCGTTGCCGGGGGCACGGTTGAGGACCTGCTCGATCTTCTCGCCGGCCAGCTGGTCGCTCCTGAGCTGATCGGGCGAAAGCTTCGACAACTTCGCCTTCTGTTCGGCGGTGGCGGTGGCGTCGATGCGACTGGTGAAAGGCTTGCCCAGTTCGGCGGTGAGGCGCTGGTACATCTCGCCCGGGTCGCAGCCTTCGCGGGCGGTGATCTCGCCGGCCAGCAGGGCCGGCACCAGGCCGTCCTTGTCGGTGGACCAGGCGCGGCCGTCGCGGCACAGCAGCGAGGCACCGGCGCTTTCCTCGCAACCGAAGCCCAGTGAGCCGTCGAACAGGCCGGGGGCAAACCATTTGAAACCCACCGGCACTTCATGCAGGCGACGCCCCAGTCGCCCGGCGATGCGATCGATCAGGCCGGTGCTGACCACGGTCTTGCCCACCGCCGCCTGCGCACTCCACTGCGGTCGGTGGCGGAACAGGTAGTCGACCAGCACCGACAGATAGTGGTTGGCTTCCATCAGGCCGCTGGAACGGGCCACGATGCCGTGGCGGTCGTGGTCGGTATCGCAGGCGAAGGCCACGTCGTAGCCGTCCTTCAGCCCGATCAGCCGCTGCATCGCGTAGCCGGACGAAGGATCCATGCGGATCTTGCCGTCCCAGTCCACGCTCATGAAGCCGAACTGCGGATCCACCACGTCGCTGACCACCTTGAGGTCCAGCCCGTAGTGCTCGGCGATGCGCGCCCAGTAATGCACGCCGGCACCGCCCAGCGGATCGACGCCCATGCGCACGCCGGCACTGCGGATCAGATCAAGGTCAACGATGTCGGCCAGATCACCCACGTACTGCCCGAGGTAGTCGTGCTCGTGCGTGGTCGCGGCCTGGCGCGCCTGTGCGAACGGCATGCGCTTCACCTCGCGCAGGCCGGTTTCGATCAGGGCGTTGGCACGGTTTTCCACCCACTTGGTGACGTCGGTATCGGCCGGACCGCCGTTGCTTAGGTTGTACTTGAAGCCGCCGTTGTCCGGCGGATTGTGCGAGGGCGTGACCACGATGCCGTCGGCCAGTCCGCTGCGGCGCCCGTGGTTGTACGCCAGGATCGCGTGCGACACCGCCGGCGTCGGCGTGTATTCGCCGCCCTGCGAAACCATGGTTTCCACGCCGTTGGCCGCCAGCACTTCCAGCGCGCTCTCGAACGCCGGCTGCGACAGCGCGTGCGTGTCGCAGCCGATGAACAACGGGCCGTCGATGCCGTGGGCCTTGCGGTAATCACAGATCGCCTGGGTCACCGCCAGGATGTGCCAGGCGTTGAAGCTGCCCTCGAATGCGTTGCCGCGATGGCCGGAAGTACCGAACGCCACCCGCTGTGCCGGCACCGACGGATCGGGCTGCACCTCGGCGTAGGCAGCCAGCAGCTTCGGCACGTCGACCAGGATCGAGGCGGGGGCCGGCTTGCCGGCGAGAGGGCTGATGTTCTGGCTCATTTGGACCGGGAATGGGGAGTGGAGAATAGGGAATAAAAGCGGGCCGCAAGGCGGGGCTGCCCACCAAACCTGATACCACCACGGCGGGCAATGCCCGCCCTACGACGCGTCACGCAGCTGGCGGTAGCGGCGGATCAGGGCGTTGGTGGAGCTGTCGTGGGCCAGCGGTGGCACATCGGCGGCGGTGAGCTCGGCGATGGTGGTTTTCGCCAGCTGCTTGCCCAGTTCCACGCCCCACTGGTCGAACGAGTCGATGTCCCAGATCACGCCCTGCACGAACACGCTGTGCTCGTACAACGCGATCAGCGTGCCCAGCGTGTGCGGGGTCAGCTTGTCGGCCAGGATGGTGGTGCTGGGCCGGTTGCCCTCGAACGTGCGATGCGGCACCAGTGCCTCGGGCGTGCCTTCGGCGCGCACCTGATCGGCACTCTTGCCGAAGGCCAGCGCCTCGCCCTGGGCGATCAGGTTGGCCATCAGCAGATCGTGCTGGTCGCCACCGCCCTTGGCCGGCACCGGGTTCAACGCCTGGCCGAACCCGATGAAATCGCACGGCACGATCTGGGTGCCCTGGTGGATCAACTGGTAGAACGAATGCTGGCCGTTGGTGCCCGGCTCACCCCAGTAGACCGGGCCGGTGGCGTAGTCCACGGTGCGACCGCCGAGCGTGACGTGCTTGCCGTTGCTCTCCATGGTCAGCTGCTGCAGGTAGGCGGGGAAGCGCTTGAGGTACTGCTCGTACGGCAGCACCGCCACCGTGGCCGCGCCGAGGAAGTTGCCGTTCCACACCCCGAGCAGGCCCATCAGCACCGGCAGGTTGCGCTCGAACGGGGTCTTCCGGAAATGTTCGTCCATGGCGTGGAAACCGGCCAGCATCTCGCGGAAATGCTGCGGCCCGATCGCCAGCATGGTGGACAGGCCGATCGCCGAATCCATCGAATAGCGACCGCCGACCCAGTCCCAGAAACCGAACATGTTGGCGGTGTCGATGCCGAACTTCGCCACTTCGTCGGCAGCGGTGGACACCGCCACGAAGTGCCGGGCCACCGCCGACTCGTCGCCCAGCGCGGCCACGCACCAGGCGCGGGCGGCGTGGGCGTTGCTGAGGGTTTCCAGCGTGGTGAAGGTCTTGGAGCAGACGATGAACAGCGTCTCGCCGGCGTCCAGGTCGCGCACCGCCTCGGCGAAGTCGGTGCCGTCGACGTTGGAGACGAAACGGAACGTCATGTCGCGACGGCTGTAATGGCGCAATGCCTCGTAGGCCATCACCGGACCGAGGTCTGAGCCACCGATGCCGATGCTGACCACGTTGCGGATGCGCCGGCCATCGTGGCCGCGCCACTGGCCGTCGTGCACCCGCGCGGTGAACTCGGCCATGCGGTCGAGCACGTCGTGCACACTGGGCACCTCATCATGGCCATCCAGCAGGATCGCCTCGTTGCGCGGCGCGCGCAGGGCCACGTGCAGTACCGCACGATTCTCGGTGGCATTGATCCGCTCGCCGCGGAACATGGCCTCGATGTGCTCGCGCAGCTGCCTTGCGCCAGCCAGCTCCTGCAGCAGGCGCAGGGTGTCGTCGTCCACGCGCTGCTTGGCATAGTCGAAGTACAGTCCGGCCTCTTCCACCACGTAGCGTTCGCCACGCGCCGGATCGGCGGCAAACAGCTCGGCCAGCGTACGCTGGCCGATCCGGCTGGCGTGTTCCTGCAGCGCCAGCCACTGCGGCAACTCGGTCAGTCGGATTTCGCTCATGGCAGCGCCGGCCCGGTGGACTTGTCGGCCAGCGTGCCGGCCTTGTCGATCAGCCGCTGCAACAACTGGTGCCAGGATTTGACGAAGGCGTCGGCGCCGTCCTGCTGCAGCTTCGCGGCCAGCGCGTCGATGTCCACGCCAGCGGCGGCCACGCGGGCCAGCACGGCATCGACATCGCCGCCGTCAACGGCCATCACGCCGTCCAGCTCGCCGTGGTCGGCGAACGCCAGCAGGGTTTTCTCCGGCATCGTGTTGATGGTGTCGGGCGCGGCCAGCGTGCCGATGTAGAGCGTGTCCGAAGCGTTCGGATCCTTGCTGCCGGTGCTGGCCCACAACAGGCGCTGCGGCTGCGCGCCGGCGGCGGCCAGCTTCTGCCAGCGCGGCGAGGCCAGCAGCTCGCGGTACGCGCGATAGGTCTGCCGGCCCACCGCGATGCCCAGCGCATTGCGCAGGTCGTCGGGCAGCTGCGGGTTGGCGGCCACGTCCCAGCGGCTGATGAACAGCGAGGCAACCGAGGCGACCTTGGCATCCAGCCCGGCTTCGAGGCGACGCTCGATGCCGCGCATGTAGGCCTCGGCCACGGCCTGGTAGTGGGCGCAGGAGAACAGCAGGGTCACGTTGACCGGGATGCCCTGGAAAATCGCTTCCTCGATCGCCGGCACGCCTTCGGGGGTGCCGGGAATCTTCACGAACAGGTTCTCGCAACGGCCCTGCTCGTGGATCAGCTTCGCTGCGGCGATGGTGCCGGCGGTATCGGCGGCCAGCAGCGGCGACACCTCCATCGAGACCCAGCCATCGACATGGCCGGTGGCCTGGAACACCGGCTGGAACAGCTCGGCGGCGCGACGCAGGTCCTCCAGCGCCAGCTCGGTGAACAGCTCCTCGCCGGCCAGCCCGGCCAGGGACTTGGCGTGGATCGCGGCATCGTACGCATCACCGCTGCCGATCGCGGCATCGAAGATGCTGGGGTTGGAGGTCAGGCCGGTCACCGAGAGCTCGGCGATGTAGCGCGCCAGCGTGCCGTCGTCGAGCAGGGTGCGGGTGATGTTGTCCAGCCACAGGCTCTGGCCGAGTTCGTGCAGTTGACGGGTCGCTTTCATGCTTGCTCCGTGATTCGTGTCTTTCAGAATGTCGTTTCGGTCCGGCCCGGGTGGCGGCGGCGCGAAGCCCTCAAGCTTACGCTGGCGAACATGGCGCTTGCACGCCCGGCAACAAGACGATTCAGCTGGTTGCGGCCTCGGCCTGCGGGTCGTGCCAGCCCTCCTCGCTGCGCACCACCCGCGCCGCCGCTTCCGGCCCCCAGCTGCCCGGGGCGTAGGGCAGGACCTTGCCGTCATGGGCCAGCACGCGATCGACCACCGCCCAGGCCGCTTCCACGCACTCGTCGCTGGTGAACAGCGAGTTGTCGCCGCGGATCGCGTCGCCGAGCAGGCGCTCGTAGGGGGACTTTTCCGGCGCGCCGTCGTGCCGCGCCACCAGCTCCACCGGTTCGCCCTGCATCGCGTCACCCGGCAGCTTCACGCGCATGCCCTCGGCGATCAGCACCTCGGGGCCGAGCCGGAAGCGGAAGTAATTGGACTGCCGCGCCCCGATCTCGTCGAACACCGACAGCGGCGGCGTCTTCATGTCCACCACCACCTCGGTGGCGGTCAGCGGAAGGTTCTTGCCGGCGCGGATGTAGAACGGCACGCCGGACCAGCGCCAGGTGTCGATGTGCAGGCACAGCGCCACGAAGGTCTCCACGTCCGAATCAGGCGCCACGCCGTCGACGTCGCGATAGCCGTCGAACTGGCCGCGCACCACCTCGGCCGGATCCAGCGACCGCATCGCGCGGAACAGCCGCAGCTTCTCGGCATTGAGCGCGGCCGGGTCATTGCCGATCGGCGCATCCATCGCCAGCAGCGAGGTCACCTGCAAAAGATGGTTCTGCAGCACGTCGCGGATCGCGCCCACGCCCTCGTAGAAACTGCCGCGCCCGTCCACGCCGAAGGCTTCGGCCATGGTGATCTGCACGCTGTCCACGTAGCGGTTGTTCCACACCGGTTCCAGCACGGTGTTGGCGAAGCGGAAGTACAGCAGGTTCTGCACCGGCTCCTTGCCCAGATAGTGGTCGATGCGGAAGATCGCCGATTCGGGAAACACCTCGTGCAGGGTGCGGTTGAGCTGGCGTGCCGAGGCCAGGTCGCGGCCGAACGGCTTCTCCACCACCACCCGCGCACCCTCGGCGCAACCCGCCTGTTTCAGCCCGCGCGCCACCACGCCGAACAGGCTCGGTGGAATCGCCAGGTAGTGCAGCGGCCGTTGCGCCTCGCCCAGCGCCTGGCGCAGGCGGGCGAAGGTGTCCGGATCGTTGTAGTCGCCATCCACGTAGCGCAGCTGCGCGGACAGCCTGGCGAATGCCGCTTCGTCCAGCTTCTCGCCTTGCTCGGCGGCGGCATGCTCCAGGCTGTCGCGGGCGCGCTGGCGCAATTGCTCCACGTCCCAGCCCGAAAACGCCACGCCGATGATCGGCAGTTCCAGCCCGTCGTGCTGCAGCATCGCCAGCAGGGCGGGAAAGATCTTCTTGTAGGCAAGGTCGCCGGTGGCACCGAAAAAGACCAGGGCATCCGAGCTGACGATCGGCATGGGGCGGGGATCTCCTGCAGGGCAGGCCGCTCGACCTGCCGGATGACGAAACGGCAAGTGTGCACCGTGCGAGGTGAAGTTGTTGCAAACCGCCCGATCTCAGGCGGTGGCCTCGAATGCCGATGAATAGCTCACGCTGCCGCGCGCTGGCTGGCCACGAAGCGCGATGCACTGGAAATACGCCGGTGGCACGCCGGGCAACACCAGCGTCGGTTCGGCGACGAAGCCGAAGCGGCCGTAGTACGCCGGCTCGCCCAGCACCACGCAACCGCAGGCGCCGCGGTCGCGCAAAGCCTGCAAGGCCAGTTCCACCAGCCGCGAACCGATGCCTTGCCGCTGCCGCGAAGGCGCCACCGAAACCGGCCCCAGCCCGAACCAGCCATCGACCACGCCGTCGATGGCCACCGGCGACACGGCCACGTGTCCGACGATGTCACCCTCGTCCTCGGCCACCAGCGACACCGACAACTCATCCCGCTGGCGCAGGGCATCGACGATGAAGTGCTCGACATGACTGGTGTGCTCGGCCTCGCGGAACGCCATCTCGGTCAGCCGACGGATCGCCGCGATGTCGCCCGGCTGCTCGGGGCGCAGGCGCATCTAGAGCGACCGCCCGTCGACGAATTGCCGCTGGATCGATGCCAGCTCCACGTCTTCCAGGCAACGCACGTTGACCGCCGCCATCTCGTGGCCGCCGCTGGCACCGAAGCCGAACGGCGCACAGCCGCAGTTCGCGCAGAAGTGATGCTGGATCGCGTGCTTGTTGAAGGTGTAGGTGGACAGCGCCCCGTCAGCCGCTTCGAAACGCAGTGACGCGCGCGGGGTGAACCACAGCAGGTAGCCCTTGCGCTGGCAATGCGAGCAATTGCACTCCACCACCGACTCGAAATCGCCCTCGACCTCGAAGCGGATCTGTCCACAGTGGCAGCTTCCCTTGTGGGTCATGCGCCTGACTCCTGCTGGAAATCCACGCGGCGACCATCGCCGTCGTCCGGATCGGTCGATGGTAACCGAGCACTGTTCAACCGGAAGTCTCCGTCCCGGCATCCCCGGTCGCCGCCTGCTTGCGCAGCAGGCGGTTGGCTGCCAGCAGGTTCTTCGCCGGCAGGATCAGCCCCGACTCGAACGGGCTGAGCACGAAGGTGGTGATCAGCACCGGCACCCAGCCCACCGTGGGCGAGGCCGGATCGATGCGCCGGCACAGATGGTGCACCCGCACCGTGTAAAGCAGCACCGGCGGCACCGTGACCAGAGTCAGCAACACCGAGGCTTCGACGCCGTTGCGGTGCATACGCAAGGCGGCCACCGTACACATGATCGCGAACCAGACCACGTGCAACACGTACGCGCGAATCAGTCCCCGGCGCGCCCGACGCAGTTCGGCCAGCAGCGCCGCGGCATCGTGCGCGATGCCCTCCCGCTTCACGCCGCCGTCCGCATCACCGCCTCCGGTGCGGAGGTACAGGTCTTTCCCGCGAAGGCGCAGACGGGAAACAGCACAAGCAGGGCGAGCATTGCGCGAACAGCCATGACAACTCCTTGTATCGGCATGTCGTTGCACGATAACGCAAGGCCAGGCCGCCGTTGATCTCCACCCGGGTTCAACGGCAACGCCGACCGGCTCAGTCGCAATCACCCAGCAACTTGCCCTGGCCGGAGAACTTCATGCTCATCCGGTTGGGCCCCGGCACCGTCATCGAGCCTTCCATGGTGAATCCGGCATCGTCGAAATCCGCATGCAGGCTCACCTCGCGATTGCCGTTCGAGGCAGTGCACACCGCCTCGGCATCCACCTGGTCGCCGCTGGCGTCATAGCGCGTGTAACGGCACTGCGAACCCGGCTCCAGCAAGGCCTGGGAACCCTGCGCCGCCTGCTCGGCGCTGATGCACTTGCGCACCGTCTCGGCCTTGCCCTTCGCCATCGCCGCCACCTGCGGCGGCACCCCCGGCGGCATCACGATGTCATGCGGCATCGTGGTCACTTCCCACAAGCCGGGTTTGATCGGCGACTGGGCCTGCGCCAGGGCAGGCAGGAGCAGGGCCAGGGCGAACGGCAGGATCCGGAGTGCGGACATGACAGACATTCTCTTGCGGTGGGTGACCGGCAAGATTGCATGGCAATCATGTCGCCCGGATGGCAGCCCGTACCCGTCCGCTCAAGCCCGGAGTGCGGGCATCACTTGCCGATGCAGAACGACCCGAAAATCGCGCCCAGCAGGTCGTCGCTGGTGTAGCTGCCGGTGATCTCGCCCAGCGCCTGCTGGGCCTGGCGCAGTTCCTCGGCGGCCAGTTCGCCGGCGCGGCTGGTGGCCAGCACGGTGGCGGTGTGGTCGAGGTGTTCGCGCACGGTTTCCAGCGCGAGGATGTGGCGGCGGCGGGCGCTGAAGCCGCCTTCACCGCCGCCGGCACCGGCGAGCTGGCGCAGCACTTTGCGCAGGGCGTCGAGGCCGGCGCCGGTCTTGGCCGAGGCCCACAGCCAGTGGTTGGCGTCGCGCCGGCCACTGCGGGCGGGGGTTCTGTCGAGGTCGATCTTGTTGATCAGCACCACGCGTTCGACGCCGGGCGGCAGTTCGGCGAAGAAGCGCTGGTCGGCATCGACGTTTTCGGCATCGGTGACCAGCAGGGCGACGTCGGCGCGTTGCAGTTCGCCGTGGGCGCGGCGCACGCCTTCGCGTTCGACTTCGTCGTCGGTGTC